>ENA-ORSA01000003-ORSA01000003.1-human-gut-metagenome-genome-assembly--contig:-NODE-3-length-262835-cov-9.559982_pt1 | contig 262835 bp, 234 predicted proteins | sample MGYA00242179_ERZ509142 | MGnify/ENA primary metagenome ERZ509142 (study PRJEB26280, sample SAMEA2338659) | human gut metagenome | biome: human gut; feature: human-associated habitat; material: faeces... | reverse complement strand
AATAGCCTTTAAGGCGGTAAATGACAAACCACCGGCTACGCCGGTGGTTTTGATTTGTACATACAGGAAACCACTGTTTATATTCAGCTTGGCAAAACGTCGCTCCTAATTGCGTACGCAAACACGGCTGCGCAGCGGTTTGCGCATGGAGGATACAACAGTGATTTAGCCGTCGCGATTTTGCTCTGCGCTTCATTTAAACAGTGGTTTCCTGTTCATAAAGCAAGTAAAAACAGCAAACTGTAAAATTGCTTATAAGTTATAGTAATAAATTGCCGCTTATGCTATGATTAAATTATAAAAGGTTTGTTAAGCCATAATTAAACGGGTGGTGGCGTGTTATGGAAAAAATTAAAAGCATACTGCGTTTTTTGCCGGTGTTTATATTTATTGTTGCTGTAATTGCACTTTTTAACAGCTACGGAGATATGCAGAAGGTGCGCCCGGCTGATGAGTATAAGGATATGGGCGTTTACACGTTTTACCCGCAAAGGGTAATACCGCTGCAAAAAGAAGCCAATTTTAGCGGCAAAATGAAAAGAAGAAACCCCACAACTACCGTTTATGCCGTAGATTACTGGACGGAAGAAAACAGGAAAAATAAACTGGCGGCAGCAGCCGAAAAGATGCCGGAGCCAGAAAACTGGCGTGAAAAAATTGAACAGGGTAAAAAGTTAAGAGATAAGCTGCGTTTTGTGAACGATTATAATTATATCCTTGAAAAAGGCGGCATTGAAAGCAGCGCCCAACAAATTGTGGATGAAAGAAAACCTGTTGAACGCCGCGTGCTTTATATACCGGAAGAAAAATCATATATTACTGTTGAAAAAGATATGACAGTAGAAGATTATGTAGATGAACAGATTGGTTTCAACAAAAAAGTTGCTATGGCGGTACTTACCTATATTGTGGCATTTGCCGCATACTATGCCGTAAAATATTTTGCTAAGTCAAAATGATGCCATTAAAACGTTTTATAACTGCCGTTAAAACATAATTTTTATAAAAAACAACCGGAAGCATTATACTGTGCCGCCGGTTGTTTTGGCTTATAGGTTTGTTTTATAAAGTTAAAAAGTATACGTTGCCTGTACGTTAAAACTGCCGCCCTGGCGTTCGCCGGTGTAGCCGCGCATATTAAGGTCAAAGCTCCACGGGCTGGTGGGCGTGGGCTGGTAGTTAAAGCCAACTTCTGCCATTACGCTGCTGCCCTGCAAGCTCTGCTTGGGCGCTTTAAGCCCCTGTGCCGTCATATCAGCGTCGCCGTTAAACTCGTACTCATAAGCTAAGCCATAGTAAGTGCTGAACTTATTTTCCTTATTGCTGGTAATGCGTGCGCCTATGCGCAGGCGGTCGCTGTTAATGCTGTCAAACTCAAACTCGTCATTAGCAACCTTAAAGCTGTCGCCTTCGGTGTAGGTGTGAAAGAACTTGCCGTATATATCAAGGTCGCTGCTTTCGCTGAGGCTGGTAATTTTACCAATACCAATGTGCGCGCCGTAGTAAGCGCTTTCACTTTCGTAGCCGTAGTAATTGCCTGCACCATCGCGCAAAGCGTTATCCATATCGCTCTTTAACATACCGGCACGGAGTGAACCTTCTGTATAAACGCCGTTTTTATTGGTGTAGCGTGCCGCAATGCCGCCGCCGTTATAAACAAGGCTGCCGTCACCGCGGAAGAACTCGTTGTTGAACTCATTAAACGTTCTGTAATTGCCGCTGCCGTTTTCGTAGAACACGCCCCAGCTGAACTCACTGCCGTTATCGAACTTATCGGCATTGCCAACGCCTGCAATAACGCTCCAGCCGTTAATTTTAATATCGCTGTTCACATCATACTTGCTGCGGTTGCCGTGCACGGCGGCAAAGGTTTTAACGCCGTAGTTACTGTCGCGGCTGATGGTGTCAAGGCTATCGCTGATTAAATCCGTCCCCTGGTTTACAAAAGCTGCCGCAACGGCGCGGTTTTCGGCGACGAGGTCGATTTGGTCTAAATGTTTAACTTCAGTCAGCGTGTATTTAACACTATTGCCGTCAGAGGCGACTTCTGCCTTTCCGGTTCCTTCTATGGAAACACCTGCTGTAAAATTACCGGCTGTGCTGACATTATCTGCACTAATATCCAAATTATCACCGGAAACTAATATCATGCTGTCACCGGTTTTAAGCTGCGTACCGCCGCTAAAAATAACATTATCATGGTTTATTTTAGTATTGGCGAGAGTGTCGGTTTCGCCATTACCAATGATCTTTAAAACTGTACCGTCACTGGCCCATTTGATGTTGGTAAAGTCAATGTCGCTGAAATTGTAAGCACCTTTAACGTTTTGCCCTGTCCAACCGTCAATAATGAGTTTATTTCCACTTATATCTGTTCCTGCTGCATTGTAACCGCCAATTAGCTCTGCTTGCGATAAATTTGCATTATCTTTTAACGTTATGCTGTTGCCGCTTACTTCACCAGTACCACTAACAACCTTTAATCCGCCTATTCCACCATAAATATTGCAGTTAATTACTGTATTATCTCCGCTTATAATAACATTATTATTTTTTGCGTCGCCTTCTACTGCATATCCACCGATAATTCCATAACCATTATCAAGGTTTACTGTTGAATTTATTATTTCAACCGTATTATTATTAGCAAAATCTCCTTCTTCTTCTCCATAAGCAGCATTACCACCAGATATAAACTCCCAACTAATCGTAATATCTGAATCTTTAATAATAGTTTTATTGTTTTGTACGTAATAACCCCTTGCTCCGGTAATTCTATCCATACTGCAAGATTTTAGGCCTTCGATGTATACTGTATTATCGTGTAAATATGATTTTATCCTTGCAGTATCTTCAATGGCACCTGCAATAAGTGACATATCAGAAATATTTATATTACCATTTTTCCCATTGATAATAACATGATTATCTGTAACTTCAACATTATTTGGTATATCACCATCTTCATATAAAAATACACCAGCAATAAAACCTTGTCCAATACGAAAGTTTTCAGTAAAATCTACGCCGTCAATAATAACTTTATTACCAGTATATTTTGTATTATCTTTAACTCCTTCAAAATATTTGCCAACAATTCCTATATCAACTTCTGCCGGAATATCGCCAGTAATCTTTAAAACGCCATCAATCGTATCATTAGCTGTGTAATATTTACCTTTATGAGTATTGTCGGGTATTTGCGTTTCATAAATAATTGCCGCCGCTGCCGTATTTACAAAGCCGTACACGCTTATACTGCCCGCTGCCAGCAGGCTTAATAAAATTTTGTACTGCAAATTTTTACCCATAATAAAACCTCCCATAATAAAAATTACGGGAGGAGATTCACGAGAGAAAATTAGCGTACGTAATTCCCCCCCGCGCGGACTCTTTTGTTTACTTTAATTATATCATTGACGGAGAAGTTTGTATATAAAACTGTTTGATTTGTGTAAAGTTTGATGGCAATTTTACCGTAAAGGATTTTTTGGGTTAGAGGAGTTTGCGGCTTTGTAGTTAGATTATTATATTTTTATTTACATTTTTACTCATATTACTTTTTGTAGGCCAAAAAGTAACCAAAAAGCTTTCGCTCCTCAAAAAACTTAACGGCTCAGTATCAAATCAGTTTGCCACTTGCAGCGCCTGCGGAACTCGTTTGCTGCGCAAACTCAAACATCCTCGGCTATTGCTGCAAGTGCCTTTTTATTTAAAGTTTTCGCCTATTTTTTGAAAGTCGCGGCTTCGCACAAGTTCACACTTTAATGATTTCTTATAAAAACAGCAATGTTGCCGCAGGTTTTAATAGTGCAAAATCATTAATTACATATCTTTTGATAATAAGCAGTTGTAAAGTACGATAAAAGGCAAAACATCCTAAGTCAAGCACATTAAAAGTGCGGTTTAAAGAAATCGCGGCATTAAAAATTTAGCGGTATTTGCTGAAAGAAAATAAAATTTTCCCGGTGTTTGAGCGCAGCGAGTTCCGTGGAAAATTTTATTTTTTGCTAAAGTACCGCGTTAAAAATTTTTTCAGCTGCGTGACTTTTCTTGCTTCGTTCTTTTGGTCACTCAAAAGAATGAAGATGACATAAAAAGTAAATAAAAAATAATAACTTTCATTCAAAGATGAAACCTAAATAATAAAAAAACAATAAAATACCTTTATTTGCAATTACAAAATCCTTGTGCTATAATAAGTTTACAAACGGATAGGTGCTATCATAAACATGTGGTGCACGCAAAACAAAAAAACCGGGAGCGGCAACTCCCGGTTTTTTATTTGTGCTGGCTGTGAGCTTTAATTATCTGTCCAGCCACTTGCAAATATAATACGAAATTACACTTGCTATGACAGATAGAATTACGGATAGGAAACTATCGAACATGCAGTACACCTCCTTCCAGCTGGAAAGAGTCACAGCTTTTCTATTATGCCTGTAAAATAAAATTTTGTCAAATACATTATAAAATGGCAAATAGTTTTTGTTTTGGTTACTCAAAATAACGAGCATGACATGAAAAGTAAATAAAAATAATAAAACTTTAATCAAAGCCGAAAAGTAAATTCAAAACAACCCCCAAAAACTAAAACAAATATCTGCTTTTTGCAATTTGACATATTTAACGGTATAATATAAACTAACAAAGTATGTTTTAAAAGAGTGTTTTATATAAAGGAGTTTTTATGCAGGGATTAATAAGCAGCGTTAAACGCGGCAGCCTTGCCGATGCCGCAGGCATTAAAGCGGGCGAAAGCCTGCTGGCGGTTAATGGCAGCAGCGTGCGCGATATTATAGATTTAAGTTTTTTGCTGGCGGATGAGGAAGTGGAGCTTACACTTTTGGATGCCGCAGGCAATGAGCGCAAAGTGCAGATAACCAAAAACATAGATGAAGACCTGGGGCTGGAGTTTGAAAGCGCCGTGTTTGACAAGGTAACAACCTGTTACAACAAATGTGTTTTCTGCTTTGTAGACCAGATGATACCCGGCATGCGCAAGGGTCTTTATGTGCGTGATGACGATTATCGCCTTTCGTTTTTGTACGGTAATTTTATAACCCTTACCAATATGAAGGACGAAGATTTTGACCGCATTATTAAAACGCACATGTCGCCGCTGTACGTTTCCGTACATGCTACCGACCCCGAAGTGCGCTGCACAATGATGAAAAACCGCTTTGCGGGCGAGCTGATGGATAAGCTGCACCGCCTGTTTGAAGCCGGTATTACCGTGCATACGCAGATTGTGTGCTGCCCCGGCTATAACGACGGTGAGGTTTTAAAACGCACTTATGCCGATTTGCGCGCGCTGGCGCCGAATGTTGAAACTATGGCCGTGGTGCCGGTGGGGCTTACCAAAAACCGCGCGCATTTAACGCCGCTGCGCCTGTTTACGCCGGAAGAAGCGCGTGAAATTGTAACCATGGTTACGGACTGGCAGAAGGAATGCCGCCAAAGCCTTGGCAAATCGTTTGTGTACCTTGGTGACGAGTTTTATATTCTGGCAGGCATGCCGCTGCCGGAAGCAGAGTGGTATGACGGTTTTCCGCAGCTGGAAAACGGCATCGGCCTGAGCCGCATTTTTTTGGAAGAATGGCAGGAGGCAGACAAAATTACTCCGGTTAAGGGCAGTACAAACAGCGTTATACCCGTTGGCACAAGCGCTTATAAGGTTTTGCAGCCGCTCATTGAGAAGTTTAACGCCAAAACCGGCATGCAGCACAAGCTGCTGGCGGTGGAGAACGAGTTTTTTGGCAATACGGTTAACGTAACCGGGCTTTTGTGCGGCAATGATATTTTAAACGCCGTTAAGGGCGCAGAGAGTGTTATTTTGCCGGAGGTTGTTTTAAACAGCGATGATTTGTTTCTTGACGATATGAGTTACGCAGAGTTTTGCGCCGCCTGCGGAGCGCCTGTGCACAGGGCTGCTTCGGCAGGGGATTTGTACAAGCTGCTGCAAAGATAAGGTGTTGTTATGAAAGATTACGGTATTTTGCAGGTTTATACCGGTGACGGCAAGGGCAAAACCAGTGCCGCGCTGGGGGTGGCGTTCCGTGCGTGCGCACGCGGCGCGCGTGTGTTAATGCTGGCCTTTTTAAAGGATGACCCCAATTACAGTGAGGCAATCGGCGCGCATCTTTTGCCGGGCTTTACTTTAAAGCAGGTGGGGCGCGACGCTTTTGTAAATTTTAAAAATCCGGCGCAGGTTGACCTTGACCTGGCGCGCAGCGGCTGGGAAACAGCCAAAAAAGCAATTTTAAACCGCGAAGCCGATTTAATAATACTTGACGAGATTAACATTGTTTTACAGACGGGCATGCTGCCGGTGGACGAAGTGGTTGATTTTTTGAAGGAGCATAAGGGTTATGCCGAAATTATCTGCACCGGGCGCGGCGCACCGCAGAAGCTGTGTGATGCTGCCGGGCTGGTAACGGATATGCAGGAGGTTAAGCACTATTTCCATCTGGGGGTAAGTTCCCGGGCAGGCATAGATTTTTAGAGAGTGAGGTTAGTGGAGTGGGTAAACCGATAGTTGCCATTGTTGGCAGGCCTAATGTCGGCAAATCGACATTGTTTAATATTTTTGCAAACAGCCGCATTTCCATTGTTGAAGACACCCCGGGCGTAACGCGCGACCGCCTTTACGCCGAGGGCGACTGGCTGGACAACCAGTTTATGATGGTTGATACCGGCGGCATTGAGATTATGAACAGCGACGCGATTGCTGTTTCCATCCGCCAGCAGGCGGAAATTGCCATTAAAGAGGCAGACGTTATTTTGTTTGTGTGCGATGCGCGCAGCGGCATTGTGCAGGAGGACGCCGATGTTGCCAGAATTCTGCGCAAAAGCGGCAAGCCGATTGTGCTGGCTGTAAACAAGGCCGACTCGCCCAAGCAGGAGCTTAACGTTTATGAGTTTTACAATTTGGGCCTGGGTGAGCCGTTCCCGATTTCGGCGGCTAACCATTTGGGCATTGGCGACCTTTTGGACGCCGTTGTGGCAAAGTTTCCGCAGAATAAGGCGGGCGTGTTTGACAACGACGAGGACCAGATTAAGGTTGCGCTTATCGGCCGCCCGAATGTAGGCAAGTCTTCTATTTTTAATTCGCTGGTAGGGCAGGAGCGCAGCATTGTAAGCGACGTTGCCGGCACTACGCGCGACGCGATTGATACGCCGGTTGTGCGCAACGGGCAGAAGTATTTGTTTATTGATACTGCCGGTATGCGCCGCAAGGGCAAAATTGACGAGCCGATTGAAAAGTACAGCATTATCCGCAGCCTGCGCGCAGTTGACCGCAGCGACGTGGTGCTGATGGTTATTGACGCTGTGGACGGAGTTACCGAGCAGGACAAAAAAATTGCCGGTTATGCGCACGAAGCGGGCAAGGGCATTGTAATTGTTGTTAACAAGTGGGACGCATATGAAAAGGACGAAAACTCCACCCTGCGCTATACCGAAACCCTGCGCAAAGAGCTTATTTTTATGCAGTATGCGCCTGTTGTGTATGTATCGGCGCTTACCAAGCAGCGTATTCACCGCCTGCCAGAGGTTATTAACTACGTTGCCGAACAGAATGCCATGCGCGTGGCAACCAGCGTGCTGAACCAGGTTATTGCCGACGCTGTGGCAATTAACCCGCCGCCGACGGAAAAAGGCCAGCGTTTGAAAATTTTGTATGCAACGCAGGTTAAAATTAAGCCGCCTACGTTTGTTATTTTTGTAAACGAGCCGGAAATCATGCATTTTTCGTACCAGCGTTATCTGGAAAACAAACTGCGTGAAGCGTTCGGTTTTGAAGGCACGCCGCTGTCGATGATTATCCGCGGCAAAAAAGAGGATGAATAGAGGCTGAATAAATGGATGTAATGATGTTTGTATTATGGTTTGCCGTTGGTTTTGTGTTTGGCTCAGTACCTTCGGGGCTGTGGCTGGTTAAGGCAATTCACGGCATTGATATCCGCGAGTACGGCAGTAAAAATATAGGCAGTACCAATGTTTTCCGTACTGTAGGCGGCAAAACCGCGGCGCTGGTGCTTTTGTGCGACGCGGGCAAGGGCATTATTGCCGTTATGATTGCCCAAAGTATGACCGGCGGCGATTTGTACGCCATGCTGTTTGCCGCTATCGGCGCGCTGCTGGGGCACAATTATTCTTTGTTTCTGGGCTTTAAAGGCGGCCGCGGCGTTGCAACCGGCCTGGGGCTTTTAATCTTTTTAATGCCTAAGGTAAGCGGCATTTGCTTTATTGTGTGGCTTGCCATTGTGCTGGCAACCCGCTATGTTTCGCTGGGCAGCTGCGTGGGTGCGTTCTGCGCGCCGTGCCTTGCGTGGTATTTCGGGTATCCGCTGCCGGTGTTTTTGTTTGCCGCCGTTGCGGCAGCGTTTGTAATTATCCGCCATAAGGATAATATCAAGCGCCTTTTAAACGGCACGGAAAGCAAAATCCGCCAGGGGCACGCTGAAGACTTAAAGAAATAATTTTACAAACACATTCTGTTTTATAAGCGGAATGTGTTTTATTTTTTAAATTGTAAGAATATTTCAGTAAATTCACAAAAACATATGGCTTTTACCACGAAACAGTGTTATAATATCCCTATGAGTAAGGTGTAAAAATTTTTTTTAGGAGATGATTACATGACAGAGAAATCTACGTTCTATCTTGTCAGAGAGGAAATTCTGCCTGAAGCAATCAAAAAAACCATTAAAGTTAAGGAAATTTTAAAACGCGGGGAAATCAGAACCATTAATGAGGCCGTTGAAAAAATGGGGCTGAGCCGCAGCGCTTATTACAAATATAAAGATTACGTATTTCCGTTTTATGAAGCAAGCAAGGAAAAAATCATTACCCTTTCTCTTTTGCTTGAACATAAACCGGGCGTGCTTTCGCGCGTGCTGAATACTGTTGCAGGTGATTCCGGCAGCATTATGACCATTAACCAGGGCATTCCCTTGCAGGGTGTTGCCAACACTACCATTTCCATCGAAACCAAAAACCTGACGGTTGATTTGGAAGCGCTTTTGGATAAGCTCCGCATGATTGACGGCGTTAAACGCCTGGAAGTTCTGGGGCAGGTTTAAGCCGCAGCCATTTATTTAATTACGGGGGGAACAAATGAAAGATTGTATTAATATCGGCCTTTTGGGCGTGGGAACCGTCGGCAGCGGCGTGCTGCACGTGCTTGAGTATAACGGCGGCGAAATTGCCAAAAAAGCAGGCTGCAAAATAGAAATAAAGAAAATATTGGTGCGCAATCCGCAGAAAGCGGCGGAGCTTGGCAAAAAATATGCCGTTACCGGTGATTTTGAAGATATTGTAAATGACCCGGACATTGATATTGTTGTTGAGCTGATTGGGCGTGAGCATCCGGCGAAGGAATATATTGCTTCTGCGCTGGAGCACGGAAAAAATGTTGTTACGGCCAACAAGGATGTGCTGGCAAAATATGGCAGGGAGCTGTTTCCGCTGGCGGAGCTGCACAATGTTGATTTTATGTTTGAAGGCGCCGTGGGCGGCGGCATACCCATTATCCGCCCGCTTAAATCGTGTCTGGCTGCCAACCGCATTAAATCGGTAATGGGCATTGTTAACGGCACTACCAATTATATGCTTACCAAAATGTCGCAGGACCATATGGATTACGGCGAAGTTCTGCGCGAGGCGCAGGAAAAAGGCTATGCCGAATCGGACCCGACTGCCGATGTGGGCGGGCTGGACGCCGCACGCAAGCTGGTAATTTTGGCTTCCATTGCCTTTAATACGCGCATCAGCCTTGATGATGTGCTGGTATCGGGCATTGAAAGTTTAAAGCTCTGCGATATTGAATACGCCAAAGAACTTGGCTATACCATTAAGCTTCTGGCAGTTGCCAAACATGATGAAGAAAAAGGCATTACCGTTTGCGTAAGGCCTACCATGCTGCCTACGGAGCATCCGCTGGCAGGCGTTAACGATGTGTTTAACGCTGTGTTTGTGGAAGGCGACGCCCTTGGCGAAGCAATGTTTATGGGCCGCGGGGCAGGCGGGCTGCCTACTGCAAGTGCTGTGTGCGGTGATATTATCGACGTGGCGCGCAATATGGTGCATGGTTCTACCGGGCGCATTAACTGCACCTGCTTTGACGAAAAACACCTGTGCCGCCTTGAAGATATGCTTTCGCCGTTTTATATCCGCCTGAACGTTGTGGACAAGCCGGGCGTGCTGGCTGCGATTGCCGCCGCTTTTGCCGCACAGAATGTGGGCCTGAAAAAAGTTATTCAGAAACAGATGGTTGGCGACAAGCTGGCAGAACTTGTTGTTATTACCTACCATGTTTCCGAGCTTGATATGCAGATGGCCGTGCAGACTTTGAAGGGCCTGCCGGTTATTAAGGAAGTATGCAGTGTCATCCATGTTGAAGATGACAACGTGGAGTGATGTTATGAAAAAAAGCGTAAGGGTAATTGTGCCCGCCACTTCGGCCAACTGCGGGCCGGGATTTGATGTTTTGGGCGCTGCCTGCAATTTATACAACGAATTTACTTATGAGCTTACTGAGCGTGGCTTTGAACTTGAAGTTACCGGCGAGGGCAGCGGGCGTTTGCATGCCAGCGGCAAAAACCTGGCGTTTCTGGCGTTTTTCCGTTTGTGGAACGAGCTTACTGACCGCCGCTATACCGGGCTGAAAGTTACCATGCACAACCGCATACCGCTTTCGCGCGGGCTGGGCAGCAGCAGTACGGCCATTGTTGCCGGGCTGATGGCGGCCAATTATTTAACCGGCAGCACTTTAACGAGGCAGCAGCTTGTAGATTACGCTACCGAAATTGAAGGGCATCCGGATAATGTGGCGCCGGCGCTTCTGGGCGGGTTTACGGTAAGTTATATGGCGCACGGCAAGGCTGCTTCGCTGCGCTTTGTGCCCAAAAAGCCGCTGAGCTTTATTGCCGCAGTACCGGCGGAGCCGCTTTCTACCGCAAGGGCAAGGCAGGCGATACCGGAAACGGTAAGCCATAAGGATGCTGTTTTTAACGCCGGGCGCAGTGCGCTTTTGGTAAGCGCGCTTTTAACGGGCGAATATAAATTTTTGCCCGACGCTTTGGAGGACAGGCTGCACCAGCCGTACCGCATGCCGCTTATTAACGGCACGCAGGCTGTGTTTAAGGCTGCTAAAAATGCCGGCGCTTACGGCGCTATTATCAGCGGCGCGGGTTCTACCTTAATGGCATATGCCGCGGCAGATGCCGACAGTGAAGCCATTGGGCGCGCCATGCAGCAGGCTTTTGAAAAAGCCGGGCAGCAGGCGGTATACCATGTGCTGAAGCTTGACGAAGAAGGCGCACGCGTTATTGATAATTAATGCTTGACATTTGCATTTAGTTTGTTTATAATATTACTTGTGTTTCGGGGCGTGGCTCAGCTTGGTAGAGCGCTTCCTTGGGGTGGAAGAGGTCGTGGGTTCGAATCCCGCCGCTCCGACCATTTACTGAATGAAAAACCTTTACGGTTAGCTCCGTAAAGGTTTTTTTATATTGAAATTTAAAGGTAGATGATGATTCTTTTATGCCAAAAGGAGATAAATATATAAATTTAACTAACTATTTGAAAAACATTAATGAAGAAAATGTAAAGATGTCTTTCAAAGACATTGAAAATTTATTAGGTGAAAAGTTGTGCGATTCTGCTTATAAATATTCTAAATTTTGGTCTAATACTGAATCACATTCAATATATTTTGGTTGGTTTAATGCGGGATATAAGAAAAAATTTGTTGATATTGATAAAAAAATCGTTATTTTTGAAAAAGATACTTATGATAAAAATGTTGATAGTAACTTTAGTATAAGCAATACTGTCGATAGTGAAATTAATTGTGTTAGTGAAAATAATGATATAAAAAATATTCTGCCTTTTGAAATTATTGAGCAAAATATAAAAAAATATTTCAAAAAAATGTTAGAAGATGAACACGCACGATATATGTCTTGGGACCGGTGTTTTAAAGCATTTAAAGAGAATGGAAGTAAAACAAATTATGAAGTCATAGATTTTTTGGCATTGAATCTAGCGTTTTATTTAGCTAGTTGGGGCATGTATAGGGGTTCGTCATTTTTATTTCAAAAAGATTACACAATACATATACCAACAGTAAGAATTTTGCAAGAGAAAAGGTATGAGATATTAAGAGGTATAGCGGCAGAGAATTTATTAATTGAATCAAATTTAAAATTACTAACAGAGCTGTCAGAAAGAATAAGTGCTGTTTATACTGTTGAAAAACCGTCTTTTGATGATAAAATAAATAAAGTAACAGATACACTAATTACTAAGATTTTATTTGGCACATATTGTTGTGTTCCAGCATATGATAGATTTTATAAAAGCGCAGTAAAAAAGTATAATATTTCTTCTACAACATATAACAAAGAATCAATAAAAGCTATTGCTGAATTTTATTGTCAAAATTTTAAAGAGTTTGAAGATTTAAGAAAAAATATTACAAATATAAATAGATTGGGAATAGAATATCCGCCTATGAAATTAATAGATATGTGTATGTGGCAGATAGGTTATGATTTGAACGAGGAGGAAGAAAAATGATTCGTTCGGTTCAATTAATTTGCGCCGAATGCGGCAGTGAGTTTGTGCCGGAAGGCGGCGTTTTGTATTATAAGGACAATTACATTAATAATACCGTAAAAGAGGCAAAGTTCATCTGCCCGGCGTGCATAAAAAAATGGCACGAAAAATGGCAGATTAAAAATGCCGGATTTAACGAAGTGGACTATGTGATGACCGTTACCATCGAACTGGAGGACGGCACGGTTTACGAGGATTTGGACTGCACGCCTATGGACGGTTATGTGGTTGCCGGTGTGGATATTCCGCCGGAGGCGCAGAAAAAATTGTATGAGTTTTACCACGAATGGGATTTAAAACGCAAGCATGATGTGCTGAAATACTGCACTTTTAAGGATGAGTTTATGCGTACCAGCTTCAGCTGCGAAACCTACGGCGGCGAAAAATATGAGGACGTTGCCTTCCGCGTGAACATTAAGGGCGTTATGGAAACGGCTGTGCCGGTGCCCGATTATATTTTGAAACAGATTATTGACGCTTACAGTATTTACGAATTGCAGAACAGGGAATAACGGGGGAAAACAATGCAGGAATTACTTGAAAAGATTGAAAAACGCCGCACTTTTGCCATTATATCGCATCCTGACGCCGGTAAAACGACGCTGACGGAAAAACTTTTGCTGTACGGCGGCGCAATTCACCTTGCCGGTACGGTTAAGGCGCGTAAATCCAACCGCCATGCCGTTTCGGACTGGATGGAAATTGAAAAGCAGCGCGGCATTTCCGTAACAAGCTCCGTTTTGCAGTTTGATTATGACGGCTACCGCGTAAACATTCTGGATACACCGGGCCATCAGGACTTTTCGGAAGATACCTACCGCACTTTGATGGCGGCTGACAGCGCCGTAATGCTTATCGACTGCGCCAAGGGCGTGGAACCGCAGACGAAAAAGCTGTTCTGGGTTTGCCACCGCAGGCAGCTGCCGGTATTTACCTTTGTTAACAAGCTGGACCGTTACGGCCGCGACCCGTTTGATTTGATGGACGAAATCGAGCAGGTGCTGGGCATCCGCGCGTATCCGATTAACTGGCCTATCGGTATCGACGGCAATTATATCGGCGTTTATGACCGTGTTAAAAAACAGATTGAACTGTTTGAAAACGACAGCAGCCACGGCTCTAAAATTTTAAAATCTACTACGGGCAGCCTGGATGACCCGGAAATTATTAATGCCATTGGCGAAGATTTATACCATAAATTATGTGATGATATTGAACTTTTGGACATGGCCGGCGACGAGTTCGACATGGCGAAGGTAAACAGCGGCGAACTGACACCGATGTTCTTCGGCAGCGCCATGACAAACTTTGGTGTGCGCAGCTTTTTGGAGAAGTTTTTGGAACTTTCGCCGATGCCGCAGCCGCGTATTTTGCAGAACGGCGATTTGTTAAGCCCGGACAACGAACTGTTCAGTGCGTTTGTGTTTAAAATTCAGGCTAACATGAACCCGGCGCACCGCGACCGCATTGCTTTTATGCGTATTTGCAGCGGCGTGTTCAAAAAAGGCATGACGGTGTACCATATGCAGGGCGGCAAGCCGGTTAAGCTGGCGCAGCCGCAGCAGTTCCTCGCGCAGGAGCGCACCATTGTTGAAGAAGCGTACCCCGGCGATATTATCGGTATTTTCGACCCGGGCATTTTCGGTATCGGCGATTCGCTGAGCGACGAAAAGCTGAAAATTCAGTTTGAAGATTTCCCGGTTTTCCCGCCGGAAATTTTTGCCCGCGTGCAGCCTAAGGATTCCTTGAAACGCAAACAGTTTGAAAAAGGCATTGTACAGCTGGCGCAGGAAGGCGCAATTCAGGTATTCCGCCAGAAGGATCTGGGCATTGAAAGCTTTATCGTCGGCGTGGTTGGCTCATTGCAGCTTGAAGTTTTGGAATACCGCCTTTTGAATGAATACAGCGCGCAGCTTTTGATGAACCAGCTGGGTTACAGCGTGGCACGCTGGGTATATGCCGAAAACGAAAAGGATATCGAGAACTTAAAAGGTCTCGATAACGGCATGCTGGTTTACGATAAAAAAGACCGCCCGGTAATTTTGGTTAACAATGAATGGGCGCTGAACTGGATTCTGGACCGCAATCCCAATTTGCAGTTCTTAACTGTGCCTTCTGACGTGGCGAAGATTTAAAGGAAAAAATTATGGAAAAAATAAAACCGTTTTATGTGCTTGATGTGCCGGTTTACCCATATACAATGGACGGCGCGGTTAACTTTTTAAATTCGCAGGTAAAAAATAAAAAGCAGACTTTCGTGGTTACCGCCAATGCGGAAATTATTATGATGTGCCAGAAAGATGCGGAATATAAAAAAATAGTCTGCCAAAATGCCGATTTGGTGCTGGCAGACGGCGCCGGTACCGTTTGGGCGGGGCGCAAGCTGGGGCATAATGTGCCGGAGCGTGTGGCAGGCTGCGATTTATTTGTGGAGCTGGCAAAACTTTCCGCCAAAAAAGGCTATAAGGTATTTTTCTTCGGTGCTGCGCCGGGCATTGCCGAAGCCGCGCGCAACAAGCTTCTGCAGATGGCGCCGGGGCTTAAAGTGGCAGGCTGCCGCAACGGTTATTTTACAGAAGCCGAAAACGAAGAAATTATTGCCGAAATTAACGCAAGCGGTGCGGACATGCTTTTTGCGGCGCTGGGTGCACCTAAGCAGGAAAACTGGCTGGCGCGCTTCCGCAGCGAGCTGAAGCCGCAGGTTTTAATGGGCGTGGGCGGCAGCTTTGATGTGCTTGCAGGCAAGATGGACCGCGCGCCGCTGTGGATGCAGAAAGCATCGCTGGAATGGCTGTTCCGCCTTTACAAGCAGCCGAGCCGCATAGGGCGCATGATGGTGCTGCCGCAGTTTGTAATTAAAGTGTTACAAAGTAAATAATTTGGTAGACAAAAGGAAATACCTATACTATAATAATATGATGAATAAATGAGTTCATCATATTATTTTTTTGCAGATGAATAGAAAGGAGCAGTAATGACGATAGTAAAAGATGGTTACCCGTTCATACTCGGCAGCCTGGCAGTGGCGCTTGCGGTATGGTATGGCGCGGGCATCATTTGGTGCATTCCCTTCCTGGTTCTTACGGCATATTTTGCGTATTTTTTCCGCAATCCAAAACGCGTTACGGAGCAGGACACTTCGGTAATTTATTCTCCGGCAGACGGAACGGTAATGGGCGTGGAGGATTTTTACGACGAAGAATATCTTAATGAAGAAGCCGTTAAGGTAACGATTTTCCTTTCTGTTTTTAACGTACATGTTAACCGCAGCCCCGTCAGCGGCGAAATTAAATATCAGCGTTATACCTGCGGGCAGTTTGTGCCGGCATACGAAAAAAACGCTTCGTTTGAAAACGAACGCCATGCCATCGGCGTAGAAAACGATAAGATGAAAGTGCTTGTCATTCAGGTGGCAGGCCTTCTGGCACGCCGCATTGTGTCGTGGGTTACGCTGGGGCATAACCTTACGCAGGGCGAGTGCTACGGCATGATTAAATTTGGCTCCAGCACCGAGCTTGTGCTGCCCAAAAATGTAGAAATACTTGTAAAAAAAGGAGATGCCGTCACCGGCGGTAAATCCATAATTGGGAGGGTCATGGACTGATGGAATACCGTCGTATAATACCTAACAGTATCAGCGGTACTAACTTGATTTTAGGCGTTCTTTCTATTTTTGAATCGGTTGCCGGCAATTTTGAATGGGCGGCAATATACATTATTCTGGCTGTTGCCGTTGATGCCTGCGACGGGCGTGCGGCAAGGGCGCTTGGCGTGGCCGGCAAGTTCGGCGTCGAGATGGATTCTCTTTGCGATGTTTGTTCGTTCGGCGTTGCGCCTGCCGTAATGATGTACTACTACGGCATGACCGATTTCGGCATCTGGGGCCAGCTTATTGCTGCGCTGTTTCCGGTATGGGGCGCTTTGCGCCTGGCGCGTTTTAACATTAATGCCGATGTTATCCACGGTTATTTTCAGGGCATGCCTATTCCCGGCGGTGCCTGCGTTCTGGCTGCGTTTGTGCTTTCCGGCTACGACGTGCCGCAGAGCTATGTTGCCGTACTGACCTTTGTTATCGGCTGCATTTTGTACAGCACCATCCGTTATCCGGATTTTAAGGGCAAGGGCAACCCGCTCTTTAAAGTGCCCGTTATTATCGGGCTTGCCATTGGCGCGTACATTTTTTACCTGCGCCCGGAAGGCTGGCCGTTTGTAATTATGTTTACCTATACGCTTATCGGCATCATCAATGCGGTTTATGTTAAAGCACTGGATAAGCAGTGATTAGTGTGAAGCGAGGAGCCTTTTATGACAACGTATTTTGATATAATAATGATTCCTCTCCAGCTGTTAATCGTATTTTTTACCATTTATTATTTTACGCTTTCGTTCTTCGGGCTGGTTTACCGCAAAAAGGACAAAAAGGTTTATGAAGAAAAGCATACTTTTGCCATGGTTGTCTGCGCGCATAACGAAGAACGTGTTATCGGCGCTTTGGTAGAAAACCTGCATTTGCTGAATTACTCTGACAAACTGTATGATATTTTTGTTGTTGCTGACAACTGCACAGATAAAACTGCCGAAGTGGCACGCAAAGCCGGTGCACAGGTACATGAGCGTTTTAATGACACCGAAAAGGGCAAAGGCTATGCCATGGACTGGATGTTTAACCGCCTGTTCAAAATGGAACGCCAGTATGACGCCGTGTGCGTTTTTGACGCCGATAACCTTGTACACCCTGACTTTTTAAAGGAAATGAACAGCCGCCTCTGCAACGGCGAGCGCCTTATTCAGGGTTACCTTGATTCCAAAAATCCTAACGATACCTGGATTTCCGGTACTTTCTCGATTGCTTTCTGGGTTATTAACCATGTATACCATCTTGCAAAATACAATATCGGCCTGTCCAGCTGCCTCGGCGGCACGGGCATGTGCATTTCCACCGATATTCTGCGCCGCTATGGCTGGGGCGCAACCTGCCTGACGGAAGATATGGAATTTACCATGAAGGCGATTCTGGAAGGCATACCGACAACCTGGGCGCATGACGCTATTGTTTACGACGAAAAGCCGCTGACCTTCATGCAGTCCTGGAATCAGCGCAAACGCTGGGCACAGGGCCAGTTTGACGTAGGCAGCCGCTATATCGGCAAGCTGTTTAAAAAAGGCATTAAAGAGCGCAACCCGATTATGCTGGACGGCATTCTGCATTTGTTCCAGCCGTACTTTTTGCTGCTTTCTACCTTTTATGTAATTTGCAGCTATATTTATATGTACTATCCGTTCTATACAAACGTGCTTTATTCCATTCTGCCGGTTGAGGTATGGACGCTGATTGGTATCGGGCAGTATGTGTTCCCGGTAATTGTACTTTGGAAAATACGCGCTTCGTTTAAATCGTGGCTGTATCTTCTGCTGTACCCGTTGTTTATTTACAGCTGGATTCCCATTTCGTTTATCGGTTTTCTGCACAGGCATGACCACGAATGGAGCCATACGCTGCATACCCGCAACATTAAATTTGATGAAGTGCTGGTTCCTAAAAATGCAGAATTCGGACCTAAACAGGTGGTATTCCCAAAAAAGTAGTAAACGCCCCTCCTGAGGGCGTCAAAAAAGAATACGATACGCAAAATAAAAGCGACGGCTGATGCCGCCGCTTTTGTGCTTTATAGGCTGTTTTAGCAGTTAAATTAATGCTTACGCTTGTGTTTAACCGGTACCCGCAGCACGGGTAAAAGTGATTGGCATAAGCAAAATTACATAGAATATATTTCTTTACAGTTTTATATTTATCTGTTAAAATAAGCAGGCAAATGTGCTGCCATAACGGTAGGCGGTTAGCCCTTCTCTGAAGGGACTGTGACCCTTCGTTGACATAGAATCCGCTTGGCGGAAATATGCTGAAGGAGGGGATAACGTGGATATTTTATCGTTATTAGCTATAATCGGCTATACGGTGACTATCTTTTCCATTGGTTATACCCTCGGGAAAGATATATCTCACAAAAACAGATAACCGCCCATGGTCCTGAGAAACTTTGAGCGGTTATCATATAACTAATTCAAACTATATCAGGCTGACCGTCTATCGGCAGCCGTTTGTTTTTCTATAATTATTATAGCAAATATGGCATTAAAGTCAAATGCTGTGTATTAAATATGGTTCAAAAATCCGAGGCGGTCGAGAATTTTAAAGGTAACGCTGAGCAGGATTGCAACCAGTGTTGCCAGAACCATGCCCTGTACGCTGATGGTACCGAAGGTAAGTTTGGCGCCGGACAGGCCGATAATCATAATAACGGCAGTCATAACAAGGTTGGAAGATTTGCTGTAATCAACCTTGCTTTCTACCAGTACGCGCAGACCGCTGGCTGCAATAACGCCGAACAGCAGAATGCACACGCCGCCCATAACCGGTACGGGAATGCTGTGAATCAGCTCGGAGAGCTTGCCGATGAAGGAAAGCAGAATGGCAAATACTGCCGCACCGCCGATAACCCATACGCTGTAAACCTTGGTAATGGCCATAACGCCGATGTTTTCTCCGTAAGTGGTGTTAGGCGTTGCACCGAAGAAGCCGGATAAAATGTTGGAGCAGCCGTCTGCAAAGAGAGAACGGGAAAGGCCCGGGTCTTTAATGAGGTTGCGGTCAACAATGTTGCCGGTAACAACCAGATGGCCGATATGCTCTGCCAGTACAACCAGTGCCGCAGGGGCGATAATCAAAATGGCGTCCAGATTAAATACGGGGCTGTAAAAATGCGGAAGCTGGAACCACGGTGCGTTAATAACGGGGGTTAAATCAACAAGACCCATGAACAGCGCCAGAATGTAACCGCAGATAACGCCGAACAGTACCGGTATAATGGCAAGGAATCCGCGGAATGCGACGGAACCGATAATGGTAACGCAAAGGGTGAACATAGAAACAATAATGTGGTCTGGGTTAATGTTTTCGCCCGTCAGCCCGGCCATGGAAGCAGCGGTCGGTGCAAGTTCAAGGCCGATAACCGCAATAATGGCGCCCATGCACGCGGGAGGGAAGATAACGTCAATCCAGCCGGTGCCGGTAGCTTTAATAAGTGCGGAAAACAAAATGAAAATAATACCGAACACAATAAAGCCGGACTGCGCATCGTGGTAGCTGCTTGTTGCCATAATTGCCAGAACAGGGGAAATAAAAGCAAAGCTGGAACCGAGATAGGAAGGGATGCGCCCTTTGGTGATGAACAGATACAGCAGCGTGCCGATACCGTTCATAAACAGGCAGGTTGTAGGGCTTACGTTAAACAAAAACGGAACGAGCACCGTTGAGCCGAACATGGCAAACAAATGCTGTATGCTGAGCGGAATGTTCAGCGCAAGAGGCGGACGTTCTTCAACTTGGATAATTTTTCTTTCCATGCACATAACCTCTTTTCTATTTTATAGCCTGTAATATTTTAATGTATTTTGCGGCAAATGGCAAGTTTGTAAAGCCTGTTTATGTACTGTGCAGCAGAAAAATTTCAGCTTTGCGAAAAAATTTTAAAATATATGCCGCGGGCATAGAATATAAACTTGCAGTTTGATATAATAACTAATGTAGCAGTATTTAAGAAATGGGTGATGTTTTTGCTGACTAATATTAACAGCCTCATCAAAACCATCGGCATCCTTGATGTTATAGATATTTTGGTGGTGGCGTATTTTCTTTTCAGAATATACTTAATGCTGAAAAACACAAGAGCCGCAGTGCTTGTAAAGGGCCTTTTAACTTTGGGCGCCATTATGTTTATAAGCCGCTGGCTTAATCTGCATGTTATCAGCTGGGTGCTGGAAAAAAGCATGACGGTGCTTATTGTTGCGCTGCCGATAGTTTTTCAGCCGGAGCTGCGCCGCGCGCTGGAGCAGATTGGCCGCGGCAGGCTTTTCCGCAAGCACGGCGAGCTTGACGAGTACGAAGTGGACGAAATGGTTAACTCCATCACTTCGGCCGCCATTGTAATGGGCCGCCGCAAAATAGGCGCGCTGATTGTTATTGAACGCGAAATAGGGCTTGAAGAACGCATTGAAACCGGCGTTGCCATTGACGGTCTTATCAGCGACAGCCTGCTTTTAAATATTTTTGAAAAAGATACCCCGCTGCATGACGGCGCGGTAATTATCCGCGGCAACCGCATTGCCGCCGCAAGCTGCCTTTTGCCGCTGACGGAAATGCGCAACCTCAGCCAGGAGCTTGGCACGCGCCACAGGGCAGCGCTTGGCATATCCGAACAGTCCGACGCGGTAATTCTTGTTGTAAGTGAAGAAACCGGCACCATCTCGCTGGCGCGCAACGGCACTTTGCAGCGTTATTTAACGGCCGACGACGTAAAAGAGTTTTTAAAGGCTTCCATTACACGGCCCAAAGCCGATTTTAAACAGATGCTCCGTGAAAAAATCCGTGATTTAAGAGGTGACAAAAAGTGAAGCAGTTTTTTGAACGTGAGAATTTAATTCCGCGTATCGTCACCCTGATAGTGGCCTGCGGATTGTGGCTGTATGTTATGAGCGAGCAGAACCCGGTAATTGAGCGCGATTTTGTGGTTAAGCTGCAGCAGCGCAACGTTGCCGAAAACATGGTTGTACTTAATGCGCCCGATAACATTAAAGTTAAGGTAAGCGGTCAGCGCAGCCTTCTGGGCGGCGTAACGGAAAAAGAAGTTATTGCCTATATTGACTGCGACGGGCGCGATGTGGGGCAGCAGTATCTGCCGGTGCATGCCCAGTTTCCGGAAGGGCAGGTTGTAGAAGTTTACCCGAATAACATTTACGTTTATCTTGATAAAATAAGCGAACGCACCATGCCGGTTGAAACCGTTGTTATAGGCCTGCCTGCCAACGATTACGCACTCAGCAAGCAGGATGTTTCGCCGCAGACGGTGCAGGTACGCGGCGCAGGGCACCGCCTTGACGCTATGGTAAGGGTTGTTGCGCCTGTTGACGTAAGCGACAAACAGCGCGATTTTGAAATTGACAGCCATTTAGTAGCAATAAGCGATACCGGCGCTGAAATGCACGATTTGGCCATTGAGCCTGCCGATGCAAAAATTAAGGCTACGCTGGTGCGCCAGATGATAACTGCGCAGATACCTGTTATTGTAAGCACGAGCGGCGAATTTGCCGACGGCAAAAAACTTGAAAAAGCTGAATGTGTACCCGAGAAAGTTAATATTCTGGCGGAACCTTCGCTGGTACACAGCATTGTTGCGCTGCACACAAAAAATGTGGATTTAAGCCAGCTGCGCTCCGACAGTACGATTGATGTGGAACTGGAACTTCCTGAAAGGGTAATGTGCGAAACCAAAACAGTTACGGTAAGGTTTATAACCGAAAATTAACAGGAGAGGTAAATGCTTCTAAGAATAAATAATGTAAGAATTCCGCTTGTGAGTGAGGCTTCGCTGCGTGAGGCCTCTGCCCGCAGGCTTGGCGTAAAAAAACAGGATATAGGCAGCATAAGGGTACTGCGGCGGGCTGTTGACGCCCGCCGTAAAAGCAATATCGTTATAAATTACCACGTGCTGGCGGATATTGACGCACCGGCGCGCCTTGTGAACCGCCTTCTGCGCGATAAGGACGTAACGCGCTTTAAGGAAGAACCGGCACCGCTGCCTGTATTCGGCACGGAAAAAATGCAGGAGCGCCCTGTCGTTATCGGCGCGGGCCCGGCGGGGCTTGTGGCTGCGCTTGAACTTGCGCGTTACGGTTACAGGCCGCTTTTACTGGAACGCGGCAAAAAAATAGCCGAACGTGTGGATGACGTTCAGCGTTTTTGGAAAAAGGGCGAGTTTGACCCCGACAGCAATGTGCAGTTTGGCGAAGGCGGCGCTGGTACGTTCAGCGACGGCAAGCTTACTACGCGCGTTAACGACCCTGTAATGAACGATATTTTAAAATTGTTTGTAGAGGCCGGTGCGCCGGAAGAAATACTGTGGGAGCAAAAGCCCCACGTTGGCACGGACAGGCTGCGCGCCATGGTTGCCGGTTTAAACAAAATGATAGCAGGCCTGGGCGGCGAAATACGCTTTAATACGCGCGCTGCCGGTTTTATTATTGAAGATAACGCTGTAAAAGGCGTGATAACGCAGACCGGCGAAAAAATTTACGCACCGGCAGTTATTTTGGCGTGCGGGCACAGCGCCCGTGACACTTATGCCATGCTGGCAGAAAATAAAATTGCGGCCGAAGCCAAGGCTTTTTCCATCGGTGTGCGCATTGAACATCCGCAGGAACTGATTGACCGCGCGCAGTACGGCGAATTTGCCGGGCATCCTAAACTCGGCGCGGCAGATTATGCCGTTGTATGGCATAACCCTGAAAGCACGCGCACGGCGTATTCTTTTTGCATGTGCCCGGGCGGGCAGGTTGTTGGCGCTGCCAGCGAAACCGGCGGCGTTGTTGTTAACGGCATGAGTATGTACAAGCGCGACAGCGGTATTGCCAACAGCGCGCTGGTGGTTAACGTAAGCCCGGAAGATTTTGGGCACAACCCGCTGGACGGCGTGGAGTTTCAGCGCAGGTGGGAACGCCTGGCGTTTAAATGCGGCGGCGAAAAGTTTTACGCACCGGCACAGAATTTTAAAACGTTTTTAAGCTATTCGGCGCCTTCGGCAGAGAGCCTTGTTAAAGCAAGCTGCCTGCCGGGTATAACGGCGTGCGATTTGAATATGGTGCTGCCGGATTACGTTACGGCTACGCTGCGCGGCGGCATTAAAGCCTTTGGGCAGCGCCTTGCCGGGTTCGACGACGGCGGCGCGCTTTTAACGGGCGTTGAAACAAGGACAAGCGCCCCGCTGCGCATTATCCGCGGCAGCGATAAGCAGTCTGTATCTCACAAAGGGCTGTACCCCTGCGGCGAAGGTGCGGGCTACGCCGGCGGCATTATGAGCGCCGCACTTGACGGCTACCATGTGGCACGTGCCGTTATGGAGCGTTTTGCGCCATTATAATTATTGCTTATTCAGGCAAAGCCTGCTATAATACATGCGGTGAAAAGAATTAAACTTTACATATAAATGGAGGTTTTAAAATGGCTCGTTTATTCGGTACTGACGGTGTACGCGGCATTGCCAACGTGGAACTTACACCGGAACTTGCTTTTAAACTGGGGCGCGCTGCTGCTTCTTACTTCGGCAGAGAAACACGCAACCCTAAAATTATTATCGGGCGCGACACACGCCTTTCCGGCACCATGCTGGAAGCTGCGCTTGCGGCAGGTATCTGCTCTGCGGGCGGTAATGCGCACCTTTTGGGTGTAATTCCTACGCCGGCTGTTTCGTATTTAACTTCCAAACTGCATGCCAATGCCGGTGCGGTAATTTCCGCTTCGCACAATCCGTTTGAGGACAACGGCATTAAGTTCTTTTCGCAAACAGGGCACAAGCTGCCCGACGCCGTGGAAGATGAAATTGAAGCTATGGTTGCCGCAGAACACGACAGCAGCAAGAACCCAAGCGGTTCTTCCGTTGGGCGCGTTATTAACGAAGAAGCCATGGATAAGCTTTATATCGACCATATCATCAGCACCGCGCCGACCAAATTAAACGGCTTAAAGGTTGTTATGGACTGCTCCAACGGCGCCAACAGCCTGATTGCGCCGGTAATTCTGCGTACTTTGGGCGCGCATGTTATTACCATTTTTAACCAGCCTAACGGCATTAACATTAATAATGGCTGCGGCAGTACGCATCTGGAGGCTTTGCAGGCCAAAGTGCTGGAAGAAGGCGCAGACGTGGGCATTGCCAACGACGGCGACGCCGACCGCTGCCTTGCCGTTGATGAAACAGGCAAACCGCTTGACGGAGACCAGATTATGCTTATCTGCGCGCTGGAACTGATGAAAAAGAAAGAGCTGCACGATAATGTGCTTGTAACAACCGTTATGAGTAACGTTGGCCTGCACAAAGCAATGGCAGAACATGGCGGGCGCTGCGTAAAAACCAATGTAGGCGACCGTTATGTGCTTGAAGAAATGCTGAAAGAAGGCTATAACCTCGGCGGTGAACAGTCCGGGCATATTATTTTCAGCAAATTTGCCAAAACCGGCGACGGCATTTTAACGGCCGTGCAGCTGCTTTCGGCAATGGTTAAAAACAACAAGCGCCTTTCTGAACTCGGTGCGCTTATGACCAAATATCCGCAGATTCTTCTTAACGTACGCGTTAAAAACAAATACGGCTGGGAAGAAAACGAAGCCATTAAAGCCGTTATCAAAAAATATCAGGATGAACTGGGCGACAACGGGCAGGTTCTCGTGCGTGCGTCCGGCACCGAGCCGTTAATCCGCATTATGGCGGAAGGCCCCGTGCAGGAACGCCTGGAGAAAATTGCCGACAGCATCGGCGAAGTTGTTACGCGCGAACTGGGCTGAATTTAGATTGACCGTATTGTAAAAATATAGTAAAATAAAGTAGCTGCAAAGGTGCCGCATGGGACAGCCAGGCCTGTGCGGCACAAAATGTATGTGCAGCAACCAAGCGCAAGTGCCGCTTTTGGCGGCAGACGAGGCGGAGGTTTATCGATTAGTCAGCGGGTGCCTCCCGGCCGGCTGCGGGCCGTAAGCAGACTGACAAAGCCCCATGGCAACGTGGGGGACAAAGCAGCTGCGGCAGAACTGGCAAATAACCTTTAGGAGGATTTTAATATGTGTGGTATTGTTGGTTACGTAGGCAATGCACAGGCTGCGCCGTTTTTGCTGGACGGAATGAGCAAGCTGGAATACCGCGGTTATGATTCCGCCGGTATTGCGGTTTACGAAAAAGGCAAAATCAGGGTTGAAAAATGCGTGGGCCGCCTTGACGCCCTGCGCCATAAGCTGGAAGGCAGAATGCCCGAAGGCAGCATGGGCATCGGCCATACACGCTGGGCAACTCACGGCAGGCCGTCTGACCGCAACTCCCATCCGCATACGGATGAAAGCGGCGATTTTGTTGTTGTACACAACGGCATTATCGAAAACTACCTGATGCTGAAAGAAAAACTCATTGCCAAAGGGCAGAAATTTTCTTCCGATACCGATACGGAAATTGTAGCGCATTTATTTGCCGATTTTTACGAAGGCGATATGGAAGAAGCCGTTAAAAAAGTTTTAAAAACCATTGAAGGCTCTTATTCTTTGGTATTTATGTGCGCGGCAGAGCCGGATAAACTCATCTGCACGAAGAAGGATAATCCGCTGATTATCGGCCTTGGCGAAGGAGAAAACTTTATTGCCTCCGATATTCCGGCAATTATTGCCAAAACCCGCCGCACCTATATTATGAGCGACGGTGAAATTGCCACCGTTACCAAGGACGGCGTTTGGGTGCAGGATATTAACGGAACGCCGATTACCAAAAAAGTTTTTGAAGTTAACTGGAATGCCGAAGCTGCTGAAAAAGGCGGTTTTGAGCATTTTATGCTGAAGGAAATTTACGAACAGCCGAAAGCAATTAAAGATACCATGCGCGGGCGTTTAGCCGAAAACGGCACGGAAATTAACTTTACCGAGCTGGGCTGGACTCCGGAAGACTTTACCGGCATCAGCAAAATCTTTATTGTTGCCTGCGGCACGGCTTATCATGCAGGCATTGTCGGCAAATACTATCTGGAAAATCTGGCGCGCATCCCTGTTGAAGTGGATATCGCCAGTGAATTCCGTTACCGCAACCCGCTGGTTGACGCCAACTGCCTGACCATTGTTATCAGCCAGAGCGGTGAAACCATTGATACCCTGGCAGCTTTAAAAGAAGCCAAACGACTTGGCAGCCGTACTTTGGCAGTTACCAACGTTGTTGGTTCTTCCATTGCGCGTGAGGCAGACCAGGTTGTTTACACCTACGCAGGACCGGAAATTGCCGTTGCTTCCACCAAAGCATACACTACCCAGCTTTTGGTAATGTTAATGCTTGCCGTTTACGTTGGCCGCCTGCGCGGAACATTGGACGGCAATAAAGCGGATGCACTTGCAAAAGGCCTGCATAAGGTTCCGGAACAGCTGCACGACATGCTGGAAAATGTTGACCAGATTAAAGTTTTTGCACGCCACTACGGCAGCAGCCTAGACGCATTCTTCCTTGGCCGCAGCCTTGATTATGCCGTTGCCCTTGAAGGCGCGCTGAAACTGAAGGAAATCAGCTATATTCATGCCGAAGCATATGCTGCCGGTGAACTTAAACACGGCACTTTGGCACTTATTGTTGAAGGTGTGCCGGTAATTGTGCTGGCAACGCAGGAAGATGTTTACGACAAGACCGTAAGCAATTTGCAGGAAGTTAAGGCGCGTGAAGCCATGGTTATTGCCATTGCCCTCGAAGGTGATGACAGCATTGCCAAATATGCAGACCATGTTATTTACATTCCGCGTGCGGATAAAGAGCTGGCGCCGATATTGGCCGTGCTGCCTTTGCAGCTTTTGGCTTACTATGCTGCCCTTACAAGAGGCTGCGATGTAGATAAACCGCGTAACCTTGCAAAATCGGTAACAGTAGAATAACAAGTTTAACCATAACCCTGCCTGTAAAAAGGGCAGGGTTATTTTGTAGTTGGGAAAATGTGTTAAAAATTTCACAAAAGGGGTTGCCAAAATTACAAAGTTAGCGTATACTAACTAAAGAGTTACGTAAGCGTAAACTGTTAAAAGAAATAACAGAGGAAACAAGGCAACTCGCGTTATAAAAAGCAGTTTGCGGCAGGCGTTCTCTAAAAAGTTTTTAGGAGGAACCCGCAATGAAAAAATCTTTAGTTTTAGCAATGGCAATGGCTCTTGGCGTTACCGCAAGCGCTTATGCCGCAAACCCTTTCAGTGATGTACCGGCAGGCCACTGGGCTTATGATGCAGTTAACAAGCTGGCTGCAGAAGGTGTTGTAGACGGTTACCCCGACGGCACTTATGGTGGCGACAAACTTATGACCCGCTATGAAATGGCTCAGATTGTAGCAAAAGCAATGGCCAAAGGCGCTAATGTTGATAAGCTGGCAGCAGAATTTGCAGATGAACTCGACAGCCTCGGCGTACGCGTAGCTAACCTTGAAAAGAAAGCTGACAACGTAAAAATTACCGGCGAAGTACGCGCGTCCTACCGTGATGTTGACACTGATGCTGCTGGTCATGACGGACACGAAGGTCTTTTGCGTTCCCGTTTATGGGTAAACGGCCAGATTAACGAGGACTGGAGCTACACCGGTATGTTCGAAAACAATCAGGATTTTGGCAACAAAACCGGCGATGAAAAAATTGACTTTGCCCGCGCTTATGTAGAAGGCCGAGTTGGCGGACTTGACGTGGTTGCAGGCCGTTACAACGAAGTAACTTTCAGCGGCAACATTCTTGATGCCAACCTGGATATGGCAAGAGTTTCCTACGGCGATAGAATTAAAGTATCTGCCGCAGCAGGCAAAGCTTATGACAGTGTAGAAGTTAATGATACCAATCTGCTTGACAGCGACGACAGAATTTATATCGGCACTTTGGAAGCAGCACTGGGCGATGTTGATGCTTATGTTGCATACTTTAAAACCAATTCCGATATGGATAAAGAAATTTGGAACGTTGGCGCAAGCTACGGCTTTGGCGATTTTACCCTGAGTGCTGAATATATGCGCGGCGACAAAGAATACGAAAACGCCGGTAAAGACGGCTGGTGGGCAGACCTGGCATGGAAAGGCGCTGAAGCGGATACCCCGGGCAGCTACGGCATCCACGCAGGCTACTATGACCAGAGCCCGAGCGCTTATATTAACCCGACCACCGATGCAGAATACTTTGCTGACGGCTATAAAGGCTGGAACGTGGGCGTAAGCTATACCTTTGCCAAAAACATTGTAGGCATGGTTAACTACTGGGATATGGAATCTCAGACCACTAATGAAGACGCACAAACCATCTTCTCCGAACTGTACTTCATGTTTTAATTAACAGATACAGCAAATAATTTTTAATTTCTCTCAAAAGGGAGCAGTTTCAGGGCTGCTCCCTTTTGCTGTTTGTAAGCAGCTTTAGCAATTCTGCTAGCGGCAGCAGGTGTTTTAAGTGCTGCTTGCAAAGTTAATGGCAAAGCCCTGCTTACGGCACTATCTCAGTTTGGAGATAGTGCCTGTTTGCACAAAATCGTCAGTTAACACTGCTAACGTACTGCTGCTTTCCCTGCTCCCTTACTTTTTTATAAGCCTGTCAGGTTTTACTGCTTACGTACGTTAGTACTATTGGGAACAAGGTAGATTATATCTAATAATCTTTGAATTACTTAAGAACAAGGTAAGAACGTAATACGGCAAAGAAAAGAACAAGAGAAAAAACAGACAAAAAAGAGAACAAGAAAAGAAACTCTCACCCACATAAACGGATTTTTAACCTCGAAAATTTACCTGCGGCGAAAAAATATTTAAAAAATTTTTGGCTATGGTAAATTTTTTTAGCTTTTATGGCGTTTATATGGCTGAGAGGAGTTGTTAAAGTGATTATTGTAAATCCTGTTCAAATCGATTACAAAAAGCTGGCGGAGGTGGCAAAGCGCAGCCTCGGCAAAATAAACCGAATTTACCTGCACTGGACGGCGGGGCACTATGACGATGTTTATGACGATTACCACATCAACATCGGCGCAGGCGGTGAGCTGTACTTAACCTGCGAAGATTTTACGGAGCTTAAAGCGCATACCTGGCGGCGCAACACGGGCAGCATCGGCATAGCCATGTGCTGTGCGGCAGGTGCAACGACCATCCGCGGCAGCGAAACAGATTTTGGCAAAGAACCGCCGACGCAGCAGCAAATTGAAGCAATGGCGAAAACTGTGGCGGTGCTTACGTATGTGCTGGGGCTTGAAATAAAACTGCTGACGGTTACCACGCACTGCGAAGCTGCGCTTTTTGACGGCTACGGCCCGCACAGCGGCGACCCGGATACACGCTGGGATTTATGGTATCTGCCGGACAGGCCGCTTTATGGCGGGCTGGTGCCGGGCGGCAACGTTATCCGCGGCAAAGCGCTGTGGTACAGGCAGTTTATCGGCAGGCGCGATTATGTCTTAACGCAGGCGGCTAAATAGTGTATAATAAGGGCAGACTACTTTTGGGAGGATTTTATGAGCGAACCGAGTATAGAAGAAATCCGCGAGGCGCTGGACGGCTGGGAGTTTTTAAAAGAGCTGCCGGAAGAAATTAACGGTTTTACACTGCATCAGGACCGCACGATTGACGGGCAGGTGCTGAATATTGCTTCGTACCGCAATGACGCTGTGCGCTGCCGTCTGGATATAACTTATACATCCGAAACTTTTGACTATGTGCCCGTAAAAATTGCCGGGCTGCACCAGTACCGCGATATACGTTATTTTTTCCGTAACCGTGAGCGCTTTGCCGAACATGTAAAGGACAAACTGCCTGCGCTGGTGCATGATATAGACATCCGCACAAGGCACGATTTGGGAGTGATTATTAAAGAAACGGGCTTGCCTGAATGGACGTACGGTGAAAAGCTGCCGGAAAAGATAGGGCGCTTTGAGCTTTTTATACGCCCCGAAAACGCGATTGAATATATTAACGGCAGTATTATTTTTTTGGATTATACGGATTTTGCCACGGGCGACCAGCTGGTATTTTTGTATAACCGTTTCCGTGATGAATTTTTTGCCGAAACCAAGCATGCCCTGAAACCTGACAATATTACGGATTTTGACGCTAAGAGCCTGCCTCAGCTTGAAGCGCTGCTTGATGAAAAGCTGGAAGGTTTTTTACTTAATTTTAAATAATCTGTAATAAATTTAACTTAAAGGGTTGACAGTAGGCCGTAAATAACATATAATATCGAATGTAGCTTTTATGGCCCGGTGGTTCAGTTGGTTAGAATGCCGCCCTGTCACGGCGGAGGTCGTGGGTTCGAGTCCCATCCGGGTCGCCATTATGCCTCGGTAGCTCAGTTGGTAGAGCAAAGGACTGAAAATCCTTGTGTCCACAGTTCGATTCTGTGCTGAGGCACCATTTGCGGAAATAGCTCAGTGGTAGAGCACCTCCTTGCCAAGGAGGGGGTCGCGAGTTCGAATCTCGTTTTCCGCTCCATTATTACGGCGACATAGCCAAGCGGTAAGGCAGAGGTCTGCAAAACCTTTATCCCCGGTTCGATTCCGGGTGTCGCCTCCATATTCATGCCGGAGTGGCGGAATTGGCAGACGCAAGGGACTTAAAATCCCTCGGGGAGTGATCCCCGTACCGGTTCAAGTCCGGTCTTCGGCACCAATGGTAAATACACAGCAGTACTCGAAAGAGTGCTGCTTTTTTGTATATGTTGATAAAATTATTTTGAATATGTATAATGTAAAGAGAAAGAGCGGATATGATGAATAAAAGGAGTAATGGGATGCCGGAATTGGCAAGATTTTATAAAATAATTATAAGAATGCAGTATTCGGATATTGGGCAGCATAATAAACCACATTTTCATGCTTTTCTTGGTGAATATGAAGCATCTATTGGTATAGATGGCGAACTTTTAGCAGGTTCTTTTCCTGTAAAAGAGTTAAAATTAGTGCAGGCTTGGGCAGCTATACATGAAGAAGAATTATATGCAGCATGGAACAAAGCTGTTAGAAATGAACCGTTTGGAAAAATAGCACCGTTGAAGTAAGGAGGGGCTAAAATGTATGTTATAGATGGTATTGCTTATGCTGGAAAACCGGTACGTCCTGTTTCGGTTTGCGGTGTACGGCCGCTTGACGATTGGAAATTATGGATACGCTTTAATGACAATACAGCTAAAATATATGATTTTAAGCCATTGCTTCAATATCCTGCCTTTGAACGCTTAAATGATATTGAGTTATTTAAGCAATGTTATATTGATTATGGCACTGTAACGTGGCTTGACGGCGAAATTGATATTTCGCCTGAAGAATTATATAATAAAGGCGTTGAAGTAAAAGAACAAACTGCATAAAATAGAAAGTTAGTAAAGCCCGGAATTGTTCTGCCGGGCTTTTTTACTGTTTACTGCGCTTTTACAGCTTCTTTACGGCGTTTTGTTGACATTGCTTTTTAAAAATAATATAATAGATTAGTCGCATAGGAAGCTGCGGCGTTATTATTTTTTTAGCATTACTCTGCTGCCGTGAGCAGCCAGCAAGAGAGGAAGAAAGACTTTTATGATAAGAAACGATTTGCGTAATATTGCAATTATTGCCCACGTTGACCACGGCAAAACAACCCTTGTAGATGCCATGCTGAAACAGAGCGGCATTTTCAGGGCCAATGAACATGTAGAAGAACGCGTTATGGACTCTAACGCACTGGAACGTGAACGCGGCATTACTATTTTGGCAAAGAACACGGCTGTAATGCACAACGGCACTAAAATTAATATTCTTGATACTCCGGGCCATGCCGATTTCGGCGGCGAAGTAGAGCGCGTGCTCACCATGGTTGACGGCGTGCTGCTGCTTGTAGATGCTTACGAAGGCCCTATGCCGCAGACCAAATATGTTCTGCGCAAAGCGCTTGAACGCAATTTGAAACCTATTGTTGTTATTAATAAAATCGACCGCCCTGACCAGCGCGTAAATGAAGTTATTGACGAAGTTCTGGATTTGTTTATTGAACTGAACGCCAACGATGACCAGCTGGAATTCCCGGTTGTTTTAACTTCTGCCCGCAACGGCATTGCCAAACTTTCCATGGAAGATGAAAGCGACAACCTGGAACCTTTGTTCCGCGTAATTTTAGAGAACATTCCAGCACCGGACGTTGATACAGAAGCTCCGCTGCAAATGCTTGTTAATACGCTTGATTACGACGATTATGTAGGCCGCATTGTTGTAGGCCGTGTTGTACGCGGTACCATTCACAACGGCGAAAACATTATGCTGATGGACAATAGCAGCAACCGCAAGGCTAAAATCGGCCGCCTGTATACCTATCAGGGATTAAAGCGCGTTGAAGTTGATGAAGTTGCTGCAGGCGATATCGTTGCTTTAATCGGCCTTGCCGACGCTAATATCGGCGATACCATTGCCGACGCCGAAAACCCCGAAAAACTGGAAGGCATCAGCATCGACGAGCCTACTCTTTCCATGGTATTTTCCGTTAATACCAGCCCGTTTGCAGGCCGCGAGGGCGAGTTTGTAACAAGCCGCCATCTGCGTGAGCGCCTGTTTAAAGAAGTTAAAACCAATGTAGCCATGAGGCTTGAAGAAACGGAAAGCCCGGATTCTTACATTGTTAAGGGCCGCGGCGAGCTGCACCTTTCCATTTTAATTGAAACTATGCGCCGCGAAGGCTACGAATTACAGGTTGGCAAACCGAAGGTTATTACCCACCGCGACGAAGAAGGCAATTTGCTTGAGCCTATGGAAGCGCTGACCATTGATGTGCCGCAGGACTTTATGGGCGCCGTTATGGAAGGCCTTGGCCTGCGTAAGGCAGAGCTTCAGAACATGACCGAAATGGCTGGCTACCTGCGTATGGAATTTTTAATTCCGGCGCGCGGCCTTATCGGCTTCCGCAACCAGTTCTTAACCGATACCAAAGGCAACGGCATTATGAACCACGTGTTTGCAGGCTATGCGCCTTATAAAGGCGATATTCCGGGCCGTACCCGCGGCAGCCTTGTTGCTTTTGAAGCCGGTGAAACCACTTCTTACGGCATCAGCAACGCACAGGAACGCGGCACCATGTTTATCGTGCCGGGCGAACAGGTTTACGAAGGCCAGATTATCGGCGAAAACAGCCGTGAAGATGATATGGACGTTAACCCCTGCAAGAAAAAACATGTCAGCAACATGCGTGCTTCCGGCAGTGATGAAGCAATCCGCCTGATTCCGCCCAAAACCTTCTCTCTGGAACAGGCTCTGGAACACATTAACGACGACGAACTTGTAGAAGTAACACCCAAGAGCATCCGTATGCGCAAGAAAATCCTCGACAGGGTTGAACGCGGCAGACTGCGTGCGCGCAATAAACAATAAATTTTTGCCAAAAGCAGGATTTAAAAATTTTTTGTAGAAGTATTAACAGTACATTAGCTGAAATATGAATTTGGATGGAGGCACAGGAGATGGATTTAAAAAACACTGCTTTAAAGTTTTGGCATACAGATACTGAAGAAGTTGGCTACGGCGGGCCTTGCCTTGTAAAATCCGGGCATATGGATATTCTGGTGCGTACCCCGCGCCAGTTCAGCGATGTGCGTGAATATGCAGATGCGCTGATGAGCGGCTCCACGCTGATGATTTCTTTTGAAGCTGTGGACTGCGTAATGCGCAACCGTATTTTCGATTACCTTAACGGTGTAAGCTATATTATCGGTGCGCGCGTATCCAAAGTGCAGGACGATATGCTTTTGTATGCTCCTTCTTCGGTAGAAATTAATAAAGAAGCAGGTAAAAAATCTTCCCGCTCCTGGCTTGGCAGATAAATAATAAATTTAAAATTGCAATAAATAAACCCCGGTACATTTTGGTATCGGGGTTTTGTGCGTTGTAAAAAGAATAATAATTTAAAAATTACAACTGCTGAAATAAAGATATGCACTATTACAGCAACGCAAAAATGCTGCGGCTTCTGTATGCGTAAACACGATAAGTATGTTTGCGCATAAATGCTATTATTGCGATGAGGCCGCCGTTTTTGTGCTCTTTATAGCACATATCTTTATTTTTTATGCCTTTTTAGGCGGATTAAATATAAAAAGTACGAAGGGTTGTAATGTAAAATTTTAATGCTTTTTAAGTACCCAAAACTGCCGCAAAAGTGCGGATTGCCGTAACCAGCGCCGCCAACGTAACCTACCGGCAGGGATAAAGTTTCACCAAGACCAGTAAAAGTAAGATACACGCTAACCGAAATGTCTTGCGGGGGGGATAAACATATGCTATAATTTTAGTAAGCAATTATATTTGCTAATAATTTACAATACGTGCAAAACTCAAAAAGGGGATGTTGCTATGAGGAAAAAATCTTTGAACAGCAGACTGGCGCAAAAAATTTTGTGTTCAATTTTGGCAGCCAGTGTTTTGGGGATTACTGCAAATTTTAATGCTGCAGAAGCAGCTGATGAAGTAATTACAACAAGTGCAGCTTTAACAGAAGATAAAACTGGTGGTGCTGATGATACTATTACTTTTAAAAATGCTGCAGATACTGGAGTAAGAGGTGTTGTAACAGCTAGTAAAGATAATGATATTACAATATCTGGCTATAAAGTGCTTAATGTTTATAGTCAAGAAAGCTCTAGCAATGTTGCAGGCGATGGTTTAGTTTCCGATGGTGCTAATCTCATAGTTAGAGATATTGATACTGTTAACATAGGTTCGTCTGAACAAGTTTTTCAAAGTGGCGGACAAACTATTCACGGTTTTAAGCATACGGTTAGCTTAGAAAATATTGGTGAGTTGAATATTAATACTAATGGTGATGCTATTATGGCGCAGCATACAGGTTTATCGGATGCTCCTGATAAACCTTCTGTTTCTATTACAACAACCAAGGAAAACGGCTCAACTGGTAATGTTAACATAACTACACACGGTAGTCAAAGTGACGGTATTATGGCTGCTTCATTGAATACGGACCCCGGTATTGCTGCAGTCAGCATAGTTGCAGCCGGGAAAGTAACCATAACTGCAGATAGAGATGGCCTGAGTAGTTTCACTCAGGATGCTTCAGCAGAAACAACAGGATGGCAAGGCGTGGGTAAAACAAATATCACAATTACCGGTGCTGATGGAGTTGATATTACCTCAAATTATAGGGGCATAATCGTAACTAGAAACAATAAATTAAACGATTCCGGTTTGTTAATAGAATCTGCTAACGGAGATGTAAATATCAGTGGCAAAACTTATGGCATTTATTTAAAGGTTTCATCAAAGTTAGACGAACCTGAGGGATCGCAAAATGGTATTACCGGTAAGATTGTCGGTAACAATGTAAATATAACAGCTTCAGATAATAATGCGATAGAAATACTTAACAATAGTAATTTAACTGTCGCAAGTAATGTTGAAAACGGCAATATCGTTCTTGCCAGCGGTAAAGACATTGCAATAGATGTAACAGGTGCTGACAGTATTTTGAATCTTGGCAGTGAAGAAAAAAATAATAATATTACTGTAAATGGTGCTGTTCAAGCCGTTAATAGTGGTACTGTAAATCTTTCCGGCACTGCAACTGAAAGCAGTACTGGTAAGTACAGTGCTACTGGTAATGGTAACATTAATTTTAATAAAGGCAGCTGGACTGTTAACGATTGGTCTGGCAAAGATGGCAATATGAGCGTTGGTACCGGTGCGCAAGTTACATTAAAGGATAATGTTAAGGCAGCAACAGTAACGTTGAAAGATGGTTCTACTACGATAGTAGATGCTGATAAAGTTTCCGGTACTGTAATTACTGCTACAACAACTAATGTTGATGAAAATGCTGCGATTAAAGTAAATAATTTTGATACAGGCAGCACTATTAAATTGTTTATTAATGATGATGCCAACGAAAAAGTAATTACTAACGAGCAAGTAACTACTAATAATTTAATGCAGACGGTGACTTTGGACGATAATAAAAACTTGGTTATCGGTGTAGCCGATGCTTCTGAAGTATTGCCGGATGTTGCTATTGGCGGTATTATTACCGGTTTGACGGTAAATAATGTTCATAATGCTTTCTTTGATGATGTGTTAAAATCCGGCGATGCAGCAAAAGCAAGCGAAGCCCTCAACAGCGTTGCCAACATGGGCGAACTGGCAGGCGTTAACCACGGCACTTACAGTATGAGCAACCAGATGACTGACGCTGTTGCCGACCATTTAAGCATTGCAACTCACGGCGAGCAGGATAAAGACATTTGGGCACATTACATCCATAACAAAGAAGATATTGACGGCATGAATCTTGGCGGCATTGACGGCAGCTATGAAGCGCAGTATAACGGCATCGTAGTTGGCAGTGACCTGTATAAAAACGGCAAAACCACTGCAGGCATTGCTTTAAGCTATGCTGACGGCAATATTACCGGCAGCAACTCTGTAAGCAGTACCAAAAACGAAGCTGAATACTATGGCGCAAGCCTGTACGGCCGCATTGATAACGGCGACAGCGCAATCCTCGGCGATATCAGCTACATGCACAGTGATAACGATATTACCCAACACAACAGCGGGCACGAAATTACCGCTTCTGCCGATGCAGACGCATTCAGCATAGGCATCCGTGCAGAGCAGGCTTATGCAGCAGGAGCAGGCAAATTTGTACCGTATGCAGGCATCCGCTACATGCACCTTGGAGCAGGCAACTATGACAACAGCCTCGGCATGGACTATGATGCAGACGACCAGAACCTGTGGCTGCTGCCGGTAGGCGTAACCTACAGCGCAGAAGTGCAGAGCGGCGATTGGACGGTTAAACCGATTGCCGAAGTAGGTTATGTATGGACGATGGGCGACCGTGACACTGACCAGACAGTAAGCCTTAACGGCGCAGCAGATACCTTTGGTTTTGAAACCGCCGACAGCGGCAGCTTTATCGGCAGACTTGGTATTGAAGCTGAAAAAGCTGATGTAACTTACGGTTTAAGCTACGAATATCAGAAGGGCGACACTGTAAAAGCCAATAAATGGATGGCTAACCTGACTTTCAGCTTTTAATTAAATTTTAACTAACAGCAAAAACGCGCTTTGCAAAATGCAGAGCGCGTTTTTAGTATCTTTACAGGTTTATACTTTTCTGTTACAATATAAAAATGCAAATGCGCTGCCATAACGGTAGGCGGTTAGCCCCTCTGCGGAGGGACTGCGACCCTCCGATAATATATAAATCCGGCGTAAGCCGGAAATACTATTAAGGATGGGATAGCGTGGATATTATTGTATCGTTGATAACCTTTGCAGGTTATACCATAGCGGTATTTTCCCTTGGCTATACCTTCGGGAAAGATATTACGCATAAAAACAGATAACCGCCACACGCCCTGGAAATGCTGTGACGGTTATCATTAAATAATCTGAATTTGTTAAAGGGCTGACCGTCTATCGGCAGCCTTTTGTATTTCTATAATTATTATAGCAAACAAGCGGCAAAAGTCAAATTGTATTTATTGATAGTGCTGGTTGAAAACATAATGCAAATTTACGCAATACTTTTTTATTTTTTTGCAGGTATTTTGCATAGTTTAAGCGAATAATATACTTTATAAGTTTATTTAAATTTTTGATGGGAGATGATGATATGCCGTATTTGCTTTTTACATTAATTATCAGTATTATTGTGGCGGTATTTGCAGTGCAGAACGCTGCTGATGTAACGGTTGGCTTTTTGATGTGGACGGTGCAGACCAGCCTTGTTGTGGTAATTTTGGGTGCTGCGCTTTTGGGCGCGCTGGCTATGGGCTTTTTTACGCTGATGCTGAAAGCCAAGCACTATTTGTATAACAAGAGCCTGAAATTTGAAATTGACCAGCTGAAAAAAGAAAATGCCAAATTAAAAGAAGAAAAAGAAATGCTTATGCACAGCCAGCGCAATAAAGAACTGGAAAAACCTGCGGAAGAAGCTGATAGCAAAGCATGAAGAAACATAAAATATGGCAGTTTAACGAATTTAACAGGGAAGAAGCGGAAAGCCTGGCGCAGCAGGCCGGCGTTTCGCCGCTGGTGGCAGGCATTTTGCTGAACCGCGGCATAAAAGATGCCAAAAGCGTGCGTGAGTTTTTATACGGCAGCGCCGAGCCTTACCACGACCCGTTTTTAATGAAGGATATGCCCAAAGCGGCAGAGCGTATCCTGCGCGGCATTGATGCCGGCGAACGCATTACGGTTTACGGCGATTACGATGTGGACGGCATCAGCGCAAGCTCGCTTTTATATTTGTTTTTAAAAGACTGCGGAGCAGATGTTAACACTTACATACCGGAGCGCAAAAGCGAAGGCTACGGGCTGAATATTGACGCGCTGAACCATCTGGCGGAAGCCGGGACAACGCTTGTGGTAACGGTGGACTGCGGCATCAGCGCGGTAAAGGAAATTGCAGGCGCGCCAAAAACGCTTGATATTGTGGTAACTGACCACCATACGCCGCCGGAGGTTTTGCCGGAGGCTTACGCGCTTGTAAATCCGCATCAGAAAGACTGCAATTACCCGTTTGAGCATCTTTCCGGCGTGGGCGTGGCCTTTAAGCTGTGCCAGGCGCTTTATAAAATGCGCTTTCCGGATAAGCCGCTGTGGGACGGCAACACCGAGTTTGTGGCTTTGGGCACGGTGGCCGACATTGTGCCGCTGTGGGGCGAAAACCGCGCGCTGGTTAAGCACGGGCTTAAAAAGATGGAAACAACGGAAAACATCGGGCTGAAGGCGCTGATAGAAAAGAGCCGCTGCCCGGTTAAGGATATAACTTCCGAAAATATAGGCTTTATACTGGCGCCGAGGCTTAACGCCGTTGGCAGGCTGGAGCACGCGCAGCTGGCGGTGGAGCTTTTAACGGCGCAGGATGAAGCGCGCGCGGCGGAAATTGCCGAAGCGCTGAACGAAGAAAACACGCTGAGGCAGAAAATAAGCCGTGAGATTTTTATGGATGCCGAAAAAATGCTGGCACAGTATGAACACATTGATACGGCGATTGTGCTGGCAAAGGAAGGCTGGCACGCAGGCGTTATCGGCATTGTGGCGTCGCGCCTGGTAGATAAGTACCATTTGCCGGTAATACTTATAAGCATCGACGGCGAGGTTGCCAAGGGCAGCTGCCGCAGCATACCGAGCCTTGATTTGTACCGTGCCATTGATGCGTGCAGCGGGCTTTTGGTGCAGTTCGGCGGGCATCATCAGGCGGCGGGGCTGACGGTAAAAACGGCAAATATTGAGGAGTTTAAGCGGCAGTTCCGCGCGGAGGTGGCGCGTACCTTAAAGCCGGAAGATTACCTGCCGGTGCTTAAAGTAGACCTTTTGGTAGATAAGGATTATGTGCTTGATGTGCCGCTTTTAAACGAACTGAAACTGCTGGAGCCTTACGGCAGCAGCAACCCGGCGCCGCTGTTTGCGTTTAAGGGCGCTGCGGTGCGTTATGCCAAAATTTTCGGTGCGGAAAATACGCATCTGCGTTTTTCTGCTTTGTACGGCGGGCAGCCTTACCAATGCCTGATGTGGGGCGGAGCGGAAAATTACCCCTGCATGTATAACGGCGCGGAGGCAGACCTGGTGTTTATGCCGAAAATTAATGTATGGCAGGATAAGGAAAGCGTTAATTTGCAGGTTGTTGATTTTGCCCAGAAGCTGGCAATTTACGATTACCGGCACGAAAAAATTAACAAGCAGGCCTTTGTAAAAAAACTTTTGCAAACCGAAAGTGATATACTTATTTATGTTAATGATAAAAAAGCCTTTTTGGAAAATACGGATATAGATGCTGCTTTTGTAAGGGAATACGGCAGCGGCGAAGCGGCGCGCACCGTGGTGCTGTATGATTTGCCGGAGTGCGATGTTGCCGGATTTACGGCAGTGTTAAAAAAAGGCAGCCTTGGTTGCAGTTTATTTCTGTTGTATAATAATGTTGATTACGATAATGCGGTTGAAGCGCTGTTCAGGCGCTGCCCCAACCGCCTGCATCTGGCGGAAGCCTATAAAAAAATGGCCTGCCGCCTGAAAAAAGAAGTAATTGCTGATGAAGCCGTGCTTATTGCCGAATGCGGCATGGAAGAAATTTATTTAACAGTGTTTGAAGAACTGAATTTCATCAACCGCAGCGGCGGCAAGGTGAGCATGGCCGCCGTCAGAAAAAATAATCTGGAAAATTCTCCTGCTTTCAGGCAGGCTGAAGAAACCGGCCGTAGGATTTACAGGCAGTACCGTGCCAATATGCTTGCCTCTCCGCAGGTAATAGCGGGCGGGCACGGAAATTGATTGGGTAAGGATGTGGTTATATGCCGGAAACACATGTAATTAGCGTCGAAGAATTCTTCGAAATGATAAAAAAATATCTTAATGATAACCAGGTGGCATTTGTACATAAGGCCTATGACGTAGCTGCCAAAGCCCATGCCAATCAGCGCCGTAAATCGGGCGAGCCGTATATTATTCATCCGCTGGGCGTGGCTACGATACTGGCAGAGCTGCAAATGGACGAAACCACGCTTGCCGCAGCTTTTTTGCATGACGTTGTTGAAGATACCGAAACTACGCTTGACCAGTTGAAGGAAATGTTCGGCGTGAAGGTGGCAGACCTTGTTGACGGCGTTACCAAGCTCGGCAAAATCGAATATATCAGCAAAGAGGACCAGCAGATTGAAAACTACCGCAAAATGTTTCTGGCCATGGCCAAGGACATACGCGTTATTATGATTAAGCTGGCCGACCGCCTGCACAATATGCGCACCATGAAGTATATGCCGGTGCATAAGCAGCAGTCCATCTCGCGCGAAACAATGGAGGTTTACGCGCCGCTTGCACACCGCCTCGGCATTTACACCATTAAGTGGGAGCTTGAGGATTTGGCCTTCCGTTATATGGAGCCGGAAATTTACTACGACCTTGTAGAGCAGGTTAAGGTAAAACGCCGCGAAAGGGAAGCCATGATTCACGAGGCAATGGCGGAAATTAAAGAGCATTTGGACGAGCAGCACATTAAGTGTGAAATTCAGGGACGCCCGAAGAATTTTTACAGCATTTACAAAAAAATGCAGCGCGACCATAAAGAACTCAGCGAAATTTACGATTTGCTTGCCATCCGCGTGCTGGTTGACACCGTTGCGGACTGCTACGGCACGCTGGGCGTTGTGCACAGTCTGTGGCGCCCGATTCCGGGGCGTGTAAAGGACTACATTGCCGTGCCGAAATCCAATATGTATCAGTCGCTGCATACCACCGTGCTGTACCATAACGGGCAGCCGCTGGAAATTCAAATCCGTACTTTTGAAATGCACCGCATTTCTGAGTTCGGTATTGCGGCGCACTGGCGTTATAAAGAAAGCGGCGGCAAGAGCAATATGCCGTCCGGCGGCGATAAGGACTTTGAAGCCAAACTTTCCTGGCTGCGCCAGCTTTTGGAATGGCACAAGGATATGAGCGATTCGCGCGACTTTGTAAACACGGTAAAAATGGACGTTTTTGCCGACGAAGTATTCGTGTTTACGCCGCGCGGCGATGTTATCGACCTGCCTGTCGGCAGCGTGCCGATTGACTTTGCTTACCGTATTCATACGGATGTAGGCAACCGCTGCGTTGGTGCGAAGGTTAACGGGCGCATTGTGCCGCTTGATTACAAATTAAGCAACGGCGATATCGTCGAGGTTATCACCTCCAAACAGGCCACCGGCCCGAGCCGCGACTGGATGAACATTGTCGGTTCTTCCGATACGCGCAACAAAATCCGTTCGTGGTTCAAAAAAGAGCGCCGCGAGGAAAATATCGCCAAAGGGCGCGAGATGCTTGAAAAAGAAACCAAGCGCCTGGGTTATGATATTAAAGTGCTGCTTAAGGCCGATAAGCTTAAAACGGTGGCAGCTTCGTTCCGCCTGGACAGCGAGGAAGCACTGTATGCCAGCGTGGGCTACGGCGGCGTAACGCTTAACGGCGTTATGAGCAAGCTGGTTGAGCTTTATAAAAAAGAGCAGAAGCTTACAGTTACCAAAGACCTTTCGCAGCTTTTGGCAGAACTTAAGCCTCGCCGCAGCAAGGCCAAGGCCAGCCACGGCATTCTCGTTAAAGGCGAGGAAGGCATTATGGTTAAGCTGGCGCGCTGCTGCAACCCGATTCCGGGCGACCCGGTAATAGGCTATATTACGCGCGGCAGCGGTATTTCCGTACACCGCACGGATTGCCCCAATGTTTTAAGCAACAATCCGGACGAGCAGCGCCGTTTGATTGAGGTATCGTGGGATATTACGACCGATGCCGTTTATAAAGTTAACATTGTTATCAACGCTTCCGACAGGCCCGGCATGATGGCAGACATTATGCAGGTTACAAGCGAAGCCAAGCTGAACATTAACGCGCTTAACTGCCGCACCGATAAGCATAAAAACGCTTACATCACCATGGGGCTGGATATCAGCAATCTGGAGCAGCTTGATAACATTATGAATAAAATAAAACGCATGAAGGGCGTTTACAGCGTTGAACGCCAGGTTTCTTCAAGCGTGCACCACCTTTAATAAACCGCTTTACAGGAGGATTTAGATGAAAATTATCGCAATGGAGGTTGGCTATATTGCCACCAACTGTTACATTGTAGTTAACGAAGAAACGCACCACGGCGTTATTATCGACCCGGGCGGAGATGCAGGCCGTATTATGGAAGCCGTGCAGAAAGAAAACCTTACCGTTGATGCCATATTTTTAACGCACGGCCACGGCGACCATATTATGGCGCTGGCAGAAGTTGCGGAAAAGACCGGCGCGCCGGTGTATATCAGTAAGGAAGATGCACCGATGCTGACAGACCCTGTGGGCAGCCTTGCCGCTTATATCGGGGGGGGAGCGCTAAAAAAACCAGCCGATAAATTTTATGCCGATGGCGACGAAGTGGAAGCAGCCGGAATTAAGTTTAAAGTGCTGGCAACACCGGGGCATACTCCCGGCGGCGTATGCCTTTTAACCGGCGGCGTTGTGTTCTGCGGCGATACCGTATTTGCCGAATCAATCGGCAGAACGGATTTCCCCGGCGGTTCATACAAACAGCTTTTACAGTCCATTAAAGAAAAAATTCTTCCGCTTGACGACGACGTTAAACTTTTACCGGGCCACGGGCCTGCTACTACGGTAGGATGGGAGAGACGCAGAAATCCGTTTCTGCAGTAACAGATGATTAAAGATTTCAGCACATTACGCAACAGCACCGCTTTTAAAGTGGCTGTGGCGGCATTTATATCGTTTATATTTTACCTGCTGGGCAACTTTCTGCTGCCGATACTTTTAGCGGTGGGGCTGGCATTTTTGCTGCATCCCGTTACCAAGTTGTTCGGCAAAATTACGCTCGGGCGCGGCACAATCCATCTTTCGCGCGTGGTAACAATTTTAATGGCGTTTGTGGCCTTTGGGGTTATTGTGTTCTGCGCCGTAACCTTCATTATTTTGCCGCTGTTCGGGCAGATTAACGCCCTTGTAGGCAAAATACCTGACTATACCACCAAAATGGATGCCGCAACTTTTGACTGGCTTTTGGAAGACCCTGCCAATTACCCGCGCCTGCCGCATAATATAGAAAGCCTTTTCGATTATATTACCAGCTGGCTGATGGGCTTTGTGGCAGCGGTTTTGCGAAACCTGTTAAAATCGACGCTTGACATTATTGCCAACCTTGTCGGCCTGATTGTTGTGCCTTTCCTGGCATTTTACTTTTTAAAAGACTGGCGCGACCTGCGCGCAATGCTGATTAACTTTTTCAGCTACGAAGCGCAGCCGCGTGTAGCGCATATTATTGATGAAATAGGCATAACTTTAAGCTGCTACATTCAGGGGCTGGCACGTTTAAGCCTTATTGCAGGCTTTTGCATAGCCGTCGGCACAACGATTTTGGGTATTCATTATCCGCTTGTTTTTGGCCTGCTTGCCATTCTTGCGGAAATGGTGCCGGTTGTGGGGCCGCTTATCGGCGCCGTGCCTGCGGTGTTTATAGCGTATTCGCAAAGCCCGCAGTCGGCCTTTTATGTGGCGCTGTTTTATCTGGTGTTCTACCAGTTTGATGCCAATGTTTTAATGCCGCGCATTATCGGCAAAAAGATTGACTTGCATCCGGTAATTTTAATTTTAAGCCTTTTAATCGGCGCCAAGCTGTACGGCATTTTGGGTATGCTGTTTGCTGTGCCGGTTGCCGCTGTGTACCGCGTTTTGTATAAAGAGCTGTGGCACAGCACTGACGAGGCAATGGAAGAAGCAACTCCCGCGCAGTTTGACGAAAGCCGCAGAAAATAAAATTACGGTCTTAACGGGCCGTATTTTTATTTTTAACCTTATTTTTACACCGTCAGCCAAAGTTTTTGCTGTTGGTGTTGAATAATGCGCCTTAATTGTGGTACAATATTTAAGTATGTAAACTTATGGATTTGCCGCAGAAGGCAGTGAGGAGGAATCAGCTTGCTTACTACTGCGCCAAGAGGCACAAAAGATATACTGCCGCAGGAAATTGAAAACTGGCGGTATGTAGAAGCCGTTATGCGCCGTATTTGTGCGCAATATGGCTATAAAGAAATAAGAACGCCGGTATTTGAGCATACCGAGCTGTTTAAACGCGGCATTGGCGATACCACCGATGTTGTTGAAAAAGAAATGTATACTTTTACCGACCGCGGCAACCGCAGCATTACACTGCGCCCGGAAAATACGGCGTCTGCCGTGCGCGCTTTCTGCGAACACAAGCTTTATGCAGAGCCTGCGCCGACAAAGCTGTATTATATCGGGCCGATGTTCCGCTACGACCGTCCGCAGGCAGGGCGTTACCGCCAGTTCCACCAGTTTGGCATTGAGGCGCTGGGCGTGGATACGCCGGCGATTGACGCCGAGGCAATTTTACTTGCCGTTACCATTTTAAAGGAACTGGGTTTAAAGGATTTGCACTTGAAAATCAATTCCGTGGGCTGCCCCAAATGCCGCCCGCAGCACAGAGCCAAATTGCAGGATTATTTCCGCCCGCATCTGGAAGAATTGTGCGACGACTGCAAATCGCGCTTTGAGCGCAACCCGCTGCGCCTTCTGGACTGCAAAGTGCCGCATGACCACGAACTTGCAGCCGGTGCGCCGAGCCTTGGTGACTGCCTGTGTGAAGAATGCCGTGAGCATTTTGAAGGCGTAAAAAAACTTTTAACTGCCGCAGGCATTGATTTTGAAGTGGATAACACACTGGTACGCGGGCTTGATTATTACACCAAAACCGCGTTTGAAATTCAGTATGTGCCGCTGGGCGCGCAGAGCGCTGTATGCGGCGGCGGACGCTACGACGGCCTTGTTAAGGAAATCGGCGGCCAGGATGTTTCCGGCATCGGCTTTGCCATGGGCATGGAACGCATCCTTCTGGCGCTTGAAAGCCAGAACCTTTTGCCGGAGCATAAAGACGGCATCGACGCTTTTATCGTCTGCCCCAATCAGGATAATTTTGAACTGGCCTTTAAAACCGCTATCGCCTTAAGGCAGGCGGGGCTTAAAACCGAGTTTGACTTTATGGCGCGCAGCATGAAAGCGCAGATGAAGCAGGCCGGGCGCCTGAACGCCAAATTTGCCGTTATTTTTGGCGATGGCGAGCTGGAACGCGGTGCCGTAACCTTAAAGGATATGGCAAACAGTACACAAACAGAAATTCCTGTTGATGAAATAGTAACAATTTTACAAACAGAGGTGCAAAAGTATGAGTAATTTGAAACGCAATCATTATTGCGGCACGCTTGCCAAAGCCGACAACGAAAAAGAAGTTGTGCTTTGCGGCTGGGTTGCCAAAAGACGCGACCACGGCGGACTGATTTTTATTGACCTGCGCGACCGCAGCGGCATTGTGCAGGTAGTGGTTGACCCCGACCACGCCGGTGAAGATTTTGCCAAGGCAGAAGCTATCCGCAGCGAATATGTTATTAAAGTGCACGGCGTTGTACGCCTGCGCAGCGAAGAAACCATCAACCCTAACCTTGCCACCGGCGAAGTTGAAGTTGTAGCCAAAGAGCTGGAAGTTTTAAACAGCGCCAAAACCCCTCCATTCTACATTCAGGACGGCATTGACGTTGATGAAAACCTCCGCCTTAAATACCGTTATCTGGACCTGCGCCGCCCGGAAATGCAGCGCAATTTAATGCTGCGCCACAAAGTTACCAAACTGATGCGTGATTACATGGATAACCATGATTTCTGCGAAATTGAAACTCCGATGCTGACCAAAAGCACTCCGGAAGGCGCACGCGATTACCTCGTACCGAGCCGCGTAAACCCCGGCAAGTTCTATGCTCTGCCGCAGTCCCCGCAGATTTTCAAACAGCTTTTGATGGTAGCAGGTATGGAACGCTACTTCCAGATTGTACGCTGCTTCCGCGATGAAGACCTGCGTGCTGACCGCCAGCCGGAATTTACCCAGCTTGATATTGAAATGAGCTTTGTTGACGCCGATGATATTATGGATATGACCGAAGGTTTAATCCGCCATGTATTCAAAGGCGCGCTTGGTGTTGACCTGCCGGAAAAATTCCAGCGCATGACCTGGGACGAAGCTATGGACAAATACGGCAGCGATAAGCCTGACCTGCGTTTCGGCATGGAGCTTATCAACATGACCGAAGCCGTTAAAGGCAGTGAATTTAAAGTATTTAACGATATTATTGATAAAGGCGGCATTGTTAAAGCCATCAACGTTAAGGGCGATGCCGGTATTCCGCGCCGCGAGCTTGACGGGCTGGTTAATTTTGTTGCTATTTACGGCGCCAAAGGCCTTGCATGGATGCAGATTCAGCCGGACGGCAGCGTAAAATCCCCGATTGCCAAATTCTTCAGCGAAGAATACCTTGCAAACATTCTTAAAACCGCTGAAGCAGAACCGGGCGACCTGCTGCTCTTTGTTGCCGACAAGCCTTCCGTTGTTGCAGCCGCTCTCGGCGCACTGCGTATCGAAATGGCAAAACGCCGCGGCCTTATCGACGAAAACAAACTGGCCTTCACCTGGGTTGTTGACTTCCCGATGTTTGAATACAGCGAAGAAGAAAAACGCTATGTTGCAATGCACCATCCGTTCACCTCTCCGCGCGAAGAAGATATTCCTCTGCTTGCTACCGACCCCGGCAAAGTATATGCCAAAGCTTACGACATGGTACTTAACGGCACCGAAATCGGCGGCGGTTCCATCCGTATCCACAGACGCGACGTGCAGGACGCAGTATTCCATGCTATCGGCCTGAGCGAAGAACAAGCACAGGAAAAATTCGGTTTTATGATGGGCGCGTTTGAATACGGTGCTCCCCCGCACGGAGGACTTGCCTTCGGCCTCGACCGTTTGGTAATGATTATGGCAAAACGCGATTCCATCCGCGACGTAATTGCTTTTCCGAAAACCCAGAGCGCAAGCGATTTGATGTGCCAGGCACCGAACGACGTAGAAGAAAAACAGCTGCGCGAGCTGCACATCCGCACCGTGCTTGTAAAAAAATAAGCTGATTTGCTTTAACGTGCTGTAATTTAAGGCAGCGCACAGGCAAATTAAAAAAGCAAAACTAATAAATACCGGCTGCTTAACGGCGGCCGGTATTTTGCGTTATGGGCGTTTTTAAGTTATAATGAAGTTAATTATTGAAAATAAAAGGAGAACACTATGGTAAGCTGCGCATTGCTTTATAATTTTACCGGCAAAAAAGCCGAAATGACAAAAATGGTCTGCATGATGATGAACATCCGCTTTAAAAGCGTAGGGCAGGAGGACTACCACCAGCCGCTGGGCGCATTGTTAGGCATGGAAGATGTGCCGCTGAAGGAAGCGAAAGCCGATAACGCGCCGATGGCAGAAGAAATGCTTTTGCTGCACGGCTTTGGCGCGGACAAGCTGCAAAAGTTTTTAACGGCTTTACAGCGCGTAGGCGTGGGGCGCATTGATTTAAAAGCCATGCTTACGGAAAACAACCGTACCTGGAGCGGGCTTGATTTATACGAAGAATTGTGCCAGGAGCGCGATGCTTTTAAACAGATGGAAGAAGAAAAACGCAGGCAAAAACAACAGGCCGAAGATAAAAAATAACGGCGTAAAAAGCAAAAATCCCTGAAGTTCGTTGGAATTTCAGGGATTTAGTATATTTATAAAGAGTACTGATAAATTTTACACGCCGGTGCCGTCAAATTTGGGGATGAAATCTTCGCAGGCAGAATCATCCTCCTGCACAAAGCCGTCCTCAATGCTGCTGTCGAACAGGTACTGCTCAACTTCCTTATATTCTTCTTCCGTTACGCGGCGGTTAATTTCGGGGTAATCGGCGGCGCGCCCGCAGGGAATGTACTGGTGCATTAAGCTGAACATTACTTCACCGGGCTTAAAGGTTTTGGCAACCCAGTCGATAACGCCTTTGGTGTTTTCAATCATGCCGGGCATTAACAAATGGCGGATGATGACGCCGCTCTGCATAATGCCGTTATCGTCAAGCCTGTAGGGGCCAACCTGCTTGTACATTTCTTTAATGGCGTCCGTGGCAATACGGAAGTAGCTGGGCGCGTTGCTGTATTTTATGGCGGCAAGGTCGTCGCTGTATTTTAAATCGGGCAGCCAGATTTGTACTTTGCCTTTTAATTTGCGCAGGGTGTCCAGCGTTTCAAAGCCGCTGGTGTTGTACACAACCGGTACGGGCAGCGGTTCTTTAAGGCTTTCCAGCACGGCGTGGGTAAAATGGGTTGGCGTAACAAGGTTAATGTTGTTTGCGCCCTGGGCGATAAGTTCAAAATAAATTTCGCGCAGGCGTTCCACGGTAATTTCTTTGCCTTTGTTCATGCTGCTGATTTCGTAGTTCTGGCAAAATACGCAGTGCAGGTTGCAGCCGCTGAAAAATACGGTGCCGCTGCCTTTTTCGCCGCTGATGCAGGGTTCTTCCCAAAAGTGCAGGGCGGCGCGGGCAACAATAGGCTTAATGCCGCAGTGGCACGAGCCGAAAATTCCTTCCGCGTGCATATCGGCAGGGCGGTCAACACCGCAGCGGTGCGGGCAAACATAACATTCCATTTATAACACTTCCTTTTAATTGCTGCTTTTTTATATTGTACCACAGAATGAACGGGTTTGTATGTTTGTTTAACAGCGGCATAGACAAATCTGCGCCCATAAAAACTATACGACAGTTTAATTAACAAGGCTGACACTTGCAGCGCCTGCGGAACTCGCTGCGCTCAGACATCCTCGGCAAATGCCGCAAGTGTCCCTGATTTTGTGACTGCCTGTTTTTATGATGTTGTAGTTTTGCCCATGCCGCTGTTTTTTATATTGCAAACTACGCATATTAAAGCTATACGAGAACGTGTATGGCTTTTTTATGTTATGTAGTTTATAATTAAAATAACGCGGGGTGAGAATATGTTTTTGCAAGATAAAAATAAAGATTCGTTCTTAAAGAAAACTTCTGAACAAATTGAGGACAGAGTTGATGAAGCAATTTTTGAAGAAGCGTATGAAGAATATCTTAAAAATGGCAAAAAGAGCAGACCTGTTTCGGAACTTTGGCAAGAAGCAGGTATTTGATATAAAGTTTACAATTTGCAGCAGCTATAATTTGACAAAAAACAAGTGCAACTATATAATTTAAATATAAAGGCCATATAACTGACGGAAGTGGGTTAACCACATGGAGTATGGCCGGATTGAAGCCGACCGTCTGGGCAGACATAGTCCGGAAGTGCCGGCATTTTTAATTTACAGGGAGGAATTAACGTGAAGGAACTGCAATTAAAGTATGGCTGCAACCCTAACCAGAAAAAGGCACGTATTTTTATGAAAGACGGCGAACTTCCTATTGAAGTGTTAAACGGCCGCCCCGGATATATTAACTTTTTGGACGCATTTAACAGCTGGCAGCTTGTAAAAGAGCTGAAAGAGGCAACAGGGCTTCCCGCAGCGGCTTCTTTTAAACATGTAAGCCCCGCAGGCGCAGCAGTTGGCCTGCCTTTAAGCGATACCCTGAAAAAGATTTATTATGTTGACGACCTTGAACTCAGCCCACTGGCAAACGCTTATGCCCGTGCACGCGGTGCGGACAGAATGTCGAGCTACGGCGATTTTGTAGCACTCAGCGATGTTTGCGACGTGCAGACCGCTAAAATGCTGGCGCGCGAAGTTTCCGACGGCGTTATCGCTCCCGGCTACACCGACGAAGCACTGGAAGTTTTAAAAACCAAACGCAAAGGCACTTACAACATTATTAAAATTGACCCCGATTACAAACCGGCACTGACCGAAACCAAAGAAGTGTTTGGCATTACTTTCGAGCAGGACCGCAACGAAGCCAAAATTACGGCAGAGCTGCTTGAAAACCGCCCGACTAAAAACAAGGAAATTCCCGAAAATGCTCAGCGCGACCTTTTAATTGCGCTTATTACCTTAAAATACACGCAGTCTAACTCCGTATGCTACGTTAAAGACGGACAGGCAATCGGCATCGGCGCAGGCCAGCAGTCCCGCGTACACTGCACGCGCCTTGCAGGCAACAAAGCCGATATCTGGTGGCTGCGTCAGAACCCGAAAGTTCTGGCATTGCCGTTTAAAGAAAACATCCGCCGCCCGGACCGCGACAACACCATTGACGTGTATATTTCCGACGATTACGAGGACGTACTGGCAGACGGCGTATGGGAAAACTTCTTTACCGAAAAGCCGGAGCCTTTAACCCGCGAGGAGAAAAAAGCCTGGATTGCTCAGCTTAAAGGCGTATCGCTTGGCAGCGATGCATTCTTCCCGTTCGGCGACAATATCGAACGCGCACAACGCAGCGGCGTTGAATATATCGCTCAGGCAGGCGGCAGCATCCGTGACGACAATGTTATTGAAACCTGCGATAAATACGGCATTGCCATGGCGTTTACCGGTCTCAGGCTGTTCCATCATTAATTTAAAGTTCAGCAAAAATTTAGATAACTTTGTTAAAAGTTGTTGAGCAAAAGCCGATTTTGTGGTACAATACTGAAAGTGTAATGTCAAAAAAAGCCACAGCTTTTAACATAAGGAGGACAAAATGGAATTTGCATTAACCGAAGAACAACTTGAACTGCAGGAAATGGTAAGGGAATTTGTTGCCAAAGAAATTACCCCTTACGCTGCTGAAATGGACAGAGAAAACCATGCCAGAGAAGGACTGATGGAAAAAGCTGCCGATATGGGGCTTTTGAACGTAGTTGTTCCTGAAGAATATGGCGGAATGGGCCTTGACAGCGTTACTGTTGCCGTTATTTACGAAGAACTCGGCAAAGGCTGCGCAGGCGTTGCTACTTCTATCGCTGCAAATTCTCTTGCGTCCTATCCGATTCTGCTTGCAGGCACCGAAGAACAGAAAAAAGCTCACTGCGACCTTCTGAACGAAGGCAAACTTGCTGCTTTTGCTCTTACCGAACCGGGCGCAGGCTCTGATGCAGGTGCGGTTTCTACTTCCGCAGTTAAAGACAAAGAAGCAGGCACCTACACCCTTAACGGCGCCAAAGCATTTATTACCAACGGCGGCATTGCCGATACTTACCTAGTATTTGCCAATACCCGCAAAACCGGCGGCATCCGCGGCTTAACCGCGTTTATCGTACCGAAAGGCACTCCGGGCTTTTCCGTTGGCAAAAAAGAAGACAAAATGGGCATCCGCCCGTCCAATACCTGCGAACTGATTCTGCAGGACGTTGTAATTCCCGAAGCTAACCGCGTAGGCCGCGAAGGCGAAGGCTTCCGCATTGCCATGAACACTCTTGACAATGCACGCCCGTTTGTTGGTGCTGTTTCCGTAGGTTTGGCACAGGCTGCACTTGACTGCGCAGTTAAATATGCCAAAGAACGCAAACAGTTCGGCCAGCCGATTGCTTCCTTCCAGATGATTCAGAACATGATTGCCGATATGGCAATGCGCATTGAAGCTGCCCGCATGCTGGTTTACAAAGCCTGCTGGATGCGTGACCAGGGCATGGAATTCAGCAAGGAAGCTGCTATGGCAAAATGCTATGCAGCCGATACTGCTATGGAAGTAACCACCAACGCTGTACAGATTATGGGCGGTTACGGTTACAGCCGTGAATATCCGGTAGAAAAAATGATGCGCGACGCAAAAATTATGCAGATTTACGAAGGCACCAACCAGATTCAGCGCCTCGTTATCGCAAACAAAATTATATTCTGATTTTAAGCATACTGCCCGCTGCCGCTATGACAGCGGGCTTTTGTAATTTATGGCTGATTGAAAATAATTAAAGAGTAGTTTATAATAAGCATATAGCTTTATGTATAAATAAACAGTAAAGGTGAAACTATGTGGCTTTTTGTACTGCCGCTTGCGGTAGTTATTTTAGACCAGTTTTCCAAATATATCGTAGTGGAAAACATGGCACTGGGAGAAAGCATTCCCATTATTGAAGAAGTTTTTCATTTAACGTATATTTTAAACCCCGGTGCGGCATTCGGAATGTTTGCCCATAACCGCCTGTTTTTTATTGCCATTGCCATCGTTGTAATTGGCATTATCATTTGGGCACGCAAAGAAATTTTAGCGTCGCCGTGGGAAGTTAAAGCCGGCTGCGGCCTGTTTTTGGGCGGAGCAATAGGCAATTTAATTGACAGGGCGCGGCAGGGGCTGGTAATTGATTTTTTTGATTTCCGCATCTGGCCGGTGTTTAACATAGCAGATATTGCAATTTGTATTGGAGTTGGACTGATAATATGGAATTTACTGAAGACGGAATTGAAGCGGGATTAGAAACCGTAACAGCAGAAGCGGAGGACGCAGGTACAAGGGCTGACGTGTTTCTGGCGGCGAAACTCGGCGTTTCGCGCAGCAATATGCAGAAGCTTTTAGAGGATGGGCGCGTAAAACGCGGCGAAAAAATTATAAAAGCCAATTACAAAGTACGCGCCGGCGAAATGTTTGTGGTGGATATTCCCGAACCGGAGCCGATTGAAGCCGTACCGGAAAACATTCCGCTGGATATAATTTATGAAGATGACGATGTGGTAGTGCTTAACAAAGCGCGCGGCATGGTGGTGCATCCTGCGCCGGGCAATTATACCGGTACGCTGGTAAACGCACTTTTGTATCATTGCAGCAACCTTTCGGGCATTAACAGTGCCATCCGCCCGGGCATTGTACACCGGTTGGATAAAGATACCAGCGGCATTATAATTGTAGCCAAAAACGACGCGGCGCATATTTCGCTTTCGCAGCAGATACAGAGCAAAACCGCTGTGCGCACTTACCTTGCCGTTGTACGCGGCAATATTAAAACCGACAGCGGCACGATAGAAACGCAGATTGCCCGCGATAAAACCGACCGCAAAAAAATGGCTGTGGTTAAAGAGGGCGGGCGTGATGCCATTACCGATTACGAAGTGCTGGAGCGCTTCGGCAAATACACGCTTGTGCGCTGCAAGCTGCGTACGGGGCGCACGCACCAAATCCGTGTGCACATGGAATATCTGGGCTATCCGCTTGTGGGCGACCCTAAGTATTCGCCCATGAAAACGCCGTTTGGCATAAAAGGGCAGGCGCTGCATTCGCACACGCTGGAATTTACGCACCCGCGCACCGGCGAACGCATGAAGTTTGAAGCGCCGCTGCCTGAGGATATGCATAAAATAATTACCCGTTTACATAACGGTCAATTTTAAATTTGGGGTGAAAACAATGAGCAATATTGTTAAGAAAAATGTTATTATGGACAGCGAAGCCATCAGAAGGGCGCTTGTCCGCATTGCGCACGAAATTATCGAGAAAAACAAAGGCGTTGAGGACGTTGTTATCGTCGGCATCCGCACACGCGGCGTACCTTTGGCGCAGCGCATTGCCGCCGAAATTAACGCTATTGAAAACTGCGAAATGACGGTAGGCATGCTTGACATTACCCTGTACCGTGATGACCTTTCCACGCTTGGTTACAACCCTGTGGTGCATGGCACCGATATTAACTTTGACTTAAGCGGCAAGCACGTTGTGCTGGTGGATGATGTTTTATATACCGGCCGTACAATCCGCGCTGCACTTGACGCCGTTATCGACATGGGGAGGCCTAAAACAATTCAGCTTGCCGTGCTGGTAGACCGCGGCCATAAAGAGCTGCCCATCCGTGCGGATTATGTTGGCAAAAACGTGCCTACTTCGCAGAAAGAAACCATTGAAGTTGTGCTTAACGAAATTGACGGCACCGATGAAGTTTACATTGGTGAACGCGTAGATTAAAGGCAGTTAGTTACAGAGGAGGGGTAACTATGGCTAAAACACCGTTTGAACTTCGCAATGAAGTACTGGCACAGCGCGTTGTAAAAAATTTGCAGCGCCGTGCTTTTGATGCCTGCTACTGTGCAACGAAGGAAGAAGCACTTGAAAAGGCTTTAAGCCTGATTGACAAAAAGCAGTGCGTATCCTGGGGCGGCAGTATGACTTTGGAAGAAATGGGACTTTTGGAAACCTTGCGCACGCAGGGCTACAACATTATTGACCGTGATACCGCAAAAAGCCAGGAAGAACGCCTGGAGCTTCTGCGCAAGGCGCTTACCTGCGATACCTATTTTATGAGCACCAACGCCATGAGCGAGGACGGCGTGATGGTAAATATCGACGGTACCGGCAACCGCGTGGCGGCAATGGTATTCGGCCCTAAAAGCGTAGTTGTTATTGCCGGCATAAACAAAGTGGTAAAAAGCTATGAGGACGCTGTGGCACGCGCACGCAACCTGGCAGCGCCGGTTAATGTACAGCGCTTTGCCAATTTTAACCCGCCGTGCAAAAATAACGGGCACTGCTTTAACTGCACCGCGCCCGACAGCATCTGCAACTTTATTTTAACAACCCGCAAGGGCAGCACTATGAACGCTCCTGCGCCGCGTATTAAAGTAATTCTTGTCGGCGAAAGCCTTGGTTACTGATAAAAACAGCATAGGGCAATTATAAAAATCCCTGCATGAAAGTGCGGGGATTTTTTTGCTGAAAAAAATTAAAAATTTTTGTAAAAAAGGCTTGCATTTTTGATAAAGCTGTATTATAATAACTCTTGTGTTCAGGAGAGCTGAGCACAAGGTAACTCCGGGATAGTGTAATGGTAGCACAAATGACTCTGGATCATTTTGTCTGGGTTCGAGTCCTAGTCCCGGAGCCATTTTTTTACGGCGCTATGGTCAAGAGGCTAAGACGTCGCCCTCTCAAGGCGAAATCACGGGTTCGATTCCCGTTAGCGCTACCAAATGGCTGACAATTTTTTTACGATAAATAAGCTCTGATATTTAAGTATCAGGGCTTTTGTTATTTTTAGGAAAAAGTAAAAGCAGTGCCGCAATAAACGGTACTGCTTTTAAAGTTTAGGCTTGTTTAAGTTAATGTATTTTTAATTCAGCGGTATTATATTTAATTTATTCCAGTTCCTTTAAAATATCGGGGAAGGGCTGGAGTGTGCGGCGCAGGATGCCGTTAATATAGGCAATGGCAATGCCATAATTGGTAATGGGCACGCCCTGATTTTTGGCGCAGCTTATGCGGTGCTGCATTTCTTTTTCGTTAAGCATGCAGGCGCCGCAGTGAATAATCATTTTGTACTTGGTTAAGTCTTCGACAAAGGCAGTGCCGCTTGTCCATTCAAAGGCAGGTTCTGCACCGGTAAATTTCCTAATCCACGCCGGTAGTTTTACGGTGCCTATATCGTCGCACTGGCGGTGGTGCGTGCAGCCTTCGCTGATTAAAATGCGGTCGCCGTTTTTAATATGCTTCAGCATGTTTACGCCGCGCACTGCTTCTTTTAAGTCGCCTTTGTAGCGTGCAAATAAAATGGAAAATGATGTCAGTAAAACGTCATTTGGCACCGTTTTGGCAACAAAGCCGAAAACCTGGCTGTCGGTAATGATGATTTTCGGTTTTTCTTTCAGAGCGTCAAGGCAGTTTTCGAGCTGTTTGTCCTGCGTTACAAAAGCCGTTGCCCCCGCGTCCAAAAGCCCGCGTATAACCTGCTGCTGCGGCAGTATAAGCCTGCCTTTTGGTGCTGCGCTGTCTACCGGCACAACCAGTACGGCGGTATCGCCGGGGTTTACCAGGTCGCCTACAAGCTGCTGCGTACTTTTTTTATCCGGCACTAGGGCGGCAAGGGCAGTGCGCAGTTCCGCAATATTTCTGCCGCTGACGGAACTTACGGCCATACATTTTACGCCGAGGATTTTTTCGTAATTTGTCAGGTCTGCTGCGGCTTCCGCTTTGGTAAAAACGGCTATAACCGGCAGCTTTTTTTCTGTAATGCGCGCAAGCAGCGCCGTATCTTCCTTATCAGGCCCAAGCGTGCTGTCGATAACGAGAATGGCAATATCGGTTTTGTTAAGTACCTGTACTGCTTTTTGTACACGCTGCGTGCCAAGCTCGCCTTCGTCATCAATACCCGGGGTATCAATAATCATAACGGGGCCGAGCGGCAGAATTTCCATGGCCTTGTAAACAGGGTCGGTGGTAGTACCTTTGGTATCGGATACTATGGCGAGGTTTTGCCCTGTAATGGCGTTAATAAGGCTTGATTTGCCGGCATTGCGTTTGCCGAAAATGCCTATGTGGATGCGTTCCGAGGATGGGGTTGCGTTTAAATCCATAATAAAAGCCTTCTTTCTTATAAAAAAAGCACTGCATGGCGCAGTGCTTTGGTGTTAGTCAACAAGTTCCAGGCGCGGATTCGGCAAATGCCTGCGTCCCTGTTTGGCACATTCTTTGCCGTCTACCATAACGATGTCGGCCGTAAAGTTAATGTTGCCGTCAAACAGGCTGCTGCCAACCGCATAAGTGTCAACCGGTACGCCGGCTGCTTCAAATTCGCGGATGCGTGCCGGGTTAAAGCCGCCGGAAACGATAATTTTCACATAATCAAAGCCTTCGGCGTCAAGCGCGCGGCGCACGTTCCATACCAGCTCCTTGCATACGCCGGTGGGGTTAAACATACCAAGCTGGCCAAGCAGGCTTTTGTCTACCATTGTTCCGCTGGTATCAAGGCGTACGCCTGCAAGATTTCTGCCAAGTTTGCGGGCAACGGCAAGAGCGGTGTTCACGCAGTCGTTGTCAAAATCAACCAGTGCAATGCGGGCAATTTTCGGGTCAACATATTTGTCAAAGGCTTCGGTTGCGGCAACGGTATTGCCGTTGTACGAAGCAATTAAAGCGTGGGGAATTGTGCCCAGTCCTTTGCCGCCGCTGGCAAGAGCGTTGGCGTCGGTGGAAAAGCCTTTAATGCCGCCGATTTTGGCTGCATAGCCGTCGCATTCCTGGGTCTGCCAGGTATCGTAGCGCGCGGGGAAGAACAGCACGGGCTTGCCGTTTGCAGCTTCTACCGTGCGGCGCACATTGGTGGCAATGCGGCTCTGGCGTGCCAGAATGCCGAGGTAAACAGTTTCCAGATGGGCAAAGTCGGCAAGGTCGCCTTCAATGGTCATCAGTGTTTCCCAGGGCTTAACCTCGTCGCCGTCATGCAGGGCATGAATGGTGATGTTTTCGGGATTGTGGGCGCAGGTTTTAATCAGCGCTATAGTTTCGTCAATGCCGCATACAACGACATTTTCGCGGGTAAACACCTGCATCATAACGCGCGGGTGATGATTGTCGCCGTTTAAAATTTCTTCGGTACGCAGAAAATAGGCGTCCGAATAATAACCGGATTTAATTTTTTCAACGGGAAAATGAAAATGTTCAACAGGTAAACGTTTTTGCATAATAGCCTCCATTTAAAATTACAAATATAAAATTATGGTTAATTTCTTTACTAATTGTTATTTATGATATATGATTTTGATAACAGGTTCAAGTTTTTTTACAAAATTTTTTCAAGAGGTTTGTTAAATGGCTGCATCAGCATGCAAATATACAATACTCCTGCTTTCGGCTCCGCTTGGCAGCGGCCATAAAATGGCGGCCGAAGCGCTGGAGGAGGCGTTTAAAAAACACGGCAACGTTAAAGTGGTCAACGGCAGTGCTTTCGATTTCTTCCCGAAGTGGCTGGGCAACATCATTTTGGGCGGCTACATCGGTGTTTTAAAGCACATTCCAAAGCTGTACGATATAGCGTACCGCTGGAGCAATACCGGCAATAATTCGTTCTGGCTGCGCGATTTTTTAAACCTGCTGCTTTCTTATCTGGCGCAGGGGTTCATTAAAAAAACTTCGCCGGATGCGGTAATAGTAACGCACCCTACGCCCGCGGGGGTTATGGCGCAGTATAAAAAACGCTGCGCGCCCGGGCTTTGGCTTGGTGCGGTAATAACCGATTTTAATTTTCACCACTGGTGGATTTATAAAGGGCTGGACGTTTATTTTACGGCGGACGAATCAATCCAGCCGCCGCCGGAACTCGGCATACCTGCCGTTGTAACGGGCATACCTGTGCGCAGTGCCTTCAGCGCGCCTTTTGAGCGCGAAAAGTGGCGCAGCAGGCTCGGCTATGCCGCCGATGATACCTTGTGCCTTGTAATGGGCGGCGGCGACGGGCTTTTGCCGATGCCGGAGCTTTTGCGCGCGCTTACGGAATGCCGCGATATTAAGGGCTTAAAAATAGCCGCCGTAACAGGGCATAACAGGAATTTGGCCGAAAAACTGAAAAAAATGGCGCTGCCCGGCGTAATGGTGCTTGATTTTATAGCAGAACTGCCCCAGCTTCTGCGCAGCGCCGATATTGTAATAAGCAAGGCCGGCGGGCTTACCGCGGCGGAAACCCTTGCTATCGGCACCGAATTTATTTTATATGACCCATTGCCGGGGCAGGAGGTGCGCAACGCCGGCTACCTGTGCGAAAAATGCGAAGCAAAAATTGCCGCAACGCCGCAGGAGGTTTGCGGCTTTGTAAAAAAATATGCAGAACTTGGCACGGAAGAAAAAAACAGCCTGCGGCGCAGGCGCAGGGCGGCTTACGGCAAACCCTACGCTGCAGACGCAGTGGCAGATTTTGTACTGAAAACGCTTGACGGGCTTGACCATAACTGATTTAGCAATTATAATGAAGTGAATTTGCGGATACAATACAGTATGGAGTGTGCTGCTTGGATAAATACTATTTTGCCGCGCTGTTTGCAGCCTTTGGCTCGCGCAGCGCAGAAATTGCAGAAGCGGCGGCTAAGTTTAAAAGCCCTGCCGAAGCATATATGGCTCCGCCGGAAGCATGGGCGGAAGCCGGAATTGATGAAAAAACAGTTAATAAATTTATTGCCAGAAGGGATTTTAATTATCCCGCCTGGCTGAAAGATTTTTGTTTGAATAACGGCGTAACAATTTTAACGCCGGATGACGATGCGTACCCTTACAGCTTAAAGCAAATCGCATCGCCCCCGCAGGTGCTGTACGTTAAAGGCAGCCTGCCCGATTTACGCGGCAGCATCGGTATTGTCGGTTCGCGCGAGGCTTCCGGCTACGGCCTTAAGGCTGCCGATGCCTTTGCGGCAGACCTTGCCGCGGCAGGCGTTGTTATTGTAAGCGGCGGCGCAAAAGGCATAGACACGGCTGCACACAGGGGCGCACTGGCGGCAGGCGGCATAACCGTTGCCGTTTTGGGCTGCGGCATTGACATTGCCTACCCGGCAGCCAATAAAAATTTATTTGCACAAATTTGTGAACGCGGCGCGCTTGTTACGGAATACCCTCCCGGAACACCGCCTGCTGCGTATAATTTTCCGGCGCGCAACCGCATAATTAACGGCATGACGCACGGCATACTAGTGGCGGAAGCCGCTAAAAAAAGCGGCGCTATGATTACCGCCGAATATGCGCTTGAAGAAGGGCATGAAGTTTACTGCGTGCCCGGCAGCATTTTTTTACCTACGAGCATTGGCTGCCACAGCCTTATAAAAAGCGGGGCGCAGCTTGTAGACAGGCCGGAGGACATACTTGAAAGCCTCAAACTGGCAAGCTTCCCTCAGCAGCCGGCTTTGTTCGGCAGCGATAACGGGGAAGATGAACTTGATGATAACGCAAAATCGGTTTTAAAAATTTTAAGTTTTGAACCGCTTTCGCTTGAAGAAATACTTGAAAAAAGCGGCCTTGGGCTGGCAGAAGCCGGCATGGGGCTTTTGGATTTGGAGATGCGCGGCAAGGTGGCGCAAACCGCCGCCCGCAGTTATTACCTGCTTTAGGAGGACGTTTAATGGCTAAAAACCTGGTTATTGTGGAATCTCCCGCCAAATCAAAAACAATAGAAAAATTTCTGGGGCGCAATTATACTGTGCGCGCTTCCATGGGGCACCTGCGCGATTTGCCGAAAAGCATTTTCGGCGTGGATGTAGAAAACGGCTTTCAGCCCAAGTACATCAATATCCGCGGCAAGGGCGAACTGATTAAGGAATTGAAAACGGCAGCCAAAAAGGCTGATAAAGTTTATATCGCAACTGACCCTGACCGCGAAGGCGAAGCTATCGGCTGGCATCTGGCATATATTTTGGGGCTTGACCCTGAAAGCAGCTGCCGCATTGAGTTTCATGAAATTACGCCGGGAGCGGTAAAAGAGGCATTGAAGCATCCGCGCAAGATTGACCTTGACATGGTTGACGCCCAGCAGACGCGCCGCATTATCGATCGCATTGTGGGCTACCAGTTAAGCCCGCTTTTGTGGCGCAAAATACGCAAAGGGCTCAGCGCCGGGCGTGTGCAGACCGTAGCCGTAAAAATTATCTGCGACAGGGAAAAGGAAATTGCCAACTTTGTGCCGCAGGAGTACTGGACTATTACGGCGCGCCTGCGCGAAAATGACAAAGCGCCTGTTTTTGACGCCGATGTTATTAAATTTAACGGCAAGAAGCTTGAAATAAATAATGCGGAAGAAGCTGCCAAAACGGAAGCGGCGCTGAAAGAAGCTGCCTACGTTGTTGAAAAGGCAGATAAAAAAGAACGCAAGCGCAACCCGCTGCCGCCGTACACCACCAGTAGCCTGCAGCAGGATGCCGTTAAAAAACTGAACTTTTCTACCAAAAAAACCATGCTGCTGGCACAGCAGCTTTATGAAGGCGTAAATGTCGGCAAGGGCGGCGCCGTCGGCCTTATTACTTATATGAGAACCGACTCCGTGCGCCTTTCGGATGTGGCTACTGCCGAGCTGCGCAGCTTTATAGGCAGCACCTACGGTGCGGAATATGTACCGGCAGGCGTTAATGTTTACAGCAGCAAAAAGAACGCACAGGACGCGCACGAAGCCATCCGCCCGACATCTGTGGAACGTACGCCGGAAGCGGTGGCGCAGTATCTTACCAAAGACCAGCTTAAACTTTATACCTTAATCTGGAAACGCACCGTTGCCTGCCAGATGAAAGCCGCCGTGTACGACGTTACAACTCTTTTAATCGGCGCGGCAGGCTACCAGCTGCGTGCAGGCGGGGCAGTGCTTAAGTTTGACGGCTTTTTAAAATTAAGCGACAAAAAAGAACTGGCAGGCGAAAAAGAAAAAGAAGTTCCGTATCTGCCGGAACAAACGCCGCTTAAGCTGCATAAACTTATGCCGGCAGAGCAGCACTTTACCGAGCCGCCCCCGCACTTTACCGAAGCAACGCTTGTTAAGGAACTGGAAGAAAAAGGCATAGGCCGCCCGAGCACATATTCGCCTACCATTCAAACCATCCTTGACCGCGGCTATATCGTTAAGGACGGCAAAAAACTCGTTTCCACCGAGCTTGGCGAACTGATAGTCAACATGCTGACTACTTATTTTAAAGATATTATCAACATTCCGTTTACGGCAAACCTTGAAACCGAGCTTGACGAAATTGCCGAGCACGAAGCAAATAAAGAAACCGTACTGGAAAACTTCTACGAGCCTTTTTCTCATCTTCTGCAAAAGGCGGATAAAGAAATAGAAACCGTTGAAGCGCCGGTGGAAGTAAGCGATGTAAAATGCGAAAAATGCGGGCGCATGATGGTATATAAGCAGGGCCGCTACGGTAAGTTCCTGGCATGCCCCGGTTTTCCGGAATGCCGCAATACCAAGCCGATACTGAAAAAAATCGGCGTAAAATGCCCGGACTGCGGCGGCGATATTATCGAGCGTAAAACCAAAACACGCAAGGTATTTTACGGCTGCTCCAACTATCCGGAGTGCAAGTTTACCTCCTGGGACAAGCCGACAGAACAGCATTGCCCCAAATGCGGACATATTTTATATGAAAAAACGGACAGAAACGGCAACAAAAAGTTATTCTGCACAAACGAAAACTGTGAAGATGCCGTAAAAACTTATAAAGGAAAGGCGGCAGCCAATGCAAAAAGTAAATGAGCCGGTACACGTTATCGGCGCAGGGCTTGCCGGGTGCGAGGCTGCATGGCAGCTTGCGCAGCGCGGCGTGCCGGTTATACTGTACGAAAAAAGGCCGCTTAAATCGGACGCGGCACATAAAACCGATAAATTTGCAGAGCTTGTGTGCAGCAATTCGCTGCGCGCAGGCAATATAGAAAACGCCGTCGGGCTTTTAAAAGAAGAAATGCGCCGCCTTGATTCCGTTATCATGGCCTGCGCCGACGAACATAAAGTTCCGGCAGGCGGTGCTTTGGCGGTAGACCGCGAAGGTTTTGCGGAAGCGGTTACGCAGAAAATTAAAAACCATCCGTTAATTACGGTTAAAAACGAAGAAGTTACAAGCCTTGCGGCGCTGGAAGGCGTTGTAATTACCGCTACCGGCCCGCTGACGGACGGCGCGCTGGCAGAAGAAATTGCGCAGCTTGCCGGTGAAGATTATTTTCACTTTTTTGATGCGGCAGCGCCGATAGTAACAGCCGATTCCTTGGATTACAGCAAGGTTTACCGTGCTTCGCGCTATGATAAAGGCGACGCCGATTACCTAAACTGCCCCTTTGAAACCAAAGAGGAATATGTTGCCTTTTGGGAGGCGTTGCGTACGGCAGAACTTGCTCCCGTAAAGGATTTTGAAAAAGAAGTATTTTTTGAAGCCTGCATGCCTATTGAAGAAATGGCGCGCCGCGGTGAAGATACCATGCGCTTCGGGCCGTTAAAACCGGTTGGGCTGGTGGACAAGCGTACCGGTAAAGAGGCTTATGCCGTTGTGCAGCTGCGGCAGGATGACGCTGCGGCTTCGCTTTATAATATCGTCGGTTTCCAGACTCACCTTAAATGGGGCGAGCAGAAGCGTGTATTCGGTATGATTCCGGGGCTTGAAAATGCAGAGTTTGTGCGTTACGGCGTAATGCATAAAAATACCTATATTAATTCGCCCAAACTTTTAAATGCTGATTTCAGCCTGGGCACTCAGCCGCGCTTATTCTTCGCCGGTCAGTTCACCGGTGTGGAAGGCTATGTTGAATCGGCAGCGTCGGGGCTTATGGCAGGCATCCATGCCGCGCGCAGGGTGCTGGGGGAGCCGCCGGTTGATTTTCCGCCGGAAACGGCGCACGGGGCACTGGCGCATTACATCAGCAGCCCGGAAATTAAAAATTTCCAGCCGATGAATGTTAATTTTGGTTTAATTCCGCCTCTCGGCAAGCGCGTGCGCGGCAAAAAGATAAAAAATGCAATGATTGCCGAAAGGGCGCTTGAAGCACTGGCAGAGGTGCAGAAACAATTAAATACCGGGCTTTAATAATGCGGTAAAATATGAGGCAGCGGCTTTAAAACCGCTGCTTTTTGCGTTTTTGGGCGTTACAAAAAAATAAAAACGCAGAAAATTTAAAAAATATGGATAGCAATTATTGAAATTGTTTAACAATTATGATACTATAATTTTACTTTAAAAGAGGGATATTTATGAAAGAAGCAGCAAACGCATATCCGGAAGTGCATAAATTTTTGCAGTACCTTGCAGTTGAAAAAAATACTTCTGCGCTTACGGTAAAAAATTATGCGGCAGATATAGACATATTTGCCGGATTTTTAAAAACACGTTATCCCGGCGGCTTTAACTGGCAGGAAATAAACGTGCTGGATATCCGTTCCTATCTGGCTGACATGAACGGCAAAAAATATGCGCGCACAACCATTGCCCGCAGAATATCCGCCCTGCGTTCTTTTTATAAATACCTGCAAAGAGAAAACAAGGTAAAGCAGAATCCTTTTGTAAAAGTGCGGACGCCGAAACTGGAAAAACACCTGCCCGTATTTTTGGAGGAATTTGAAGTTAACGAGCTTTTGGAACTGCCCGATACAACAGGCGAACTGGGCCTGCGTGACCAGGCAGTGCTGGAACTTTTGTATGCCACCGGCTGCCGTGTTTCGGAGCTGGTAGGGCTTACGCTTGATACGATTGACCTTGGCAATATGTTTGTGCTGCTGCACGGCAAAGGCAACAAAGACAGGCTGGTGCCTATTGGCCATACCTGCCGCGAAGCTGTAGAAAAATACCTTAACGGGGCAAGGCAGGCCTTAATGGCACGCTATAACGCCGCGCCGCACGATAAACTGCTGGTTAACCGCCTGGGCGGGCCGCTTACGGACCGCAGCGTACGCCGCATACTTGATAAATATATTAAAAAGCTGGCCTTAAGAAAAAATGTTTCGCCGCATACAATACGGCATACCTTTGCCACTCATTTGCTGGACCACGGTGCGGATTTAAGGGCGGTGCAGGAGCTTTTGGGCCATGCTAATCTGTCAACTACTCAGATTTATACGCATGTAACGACGGAGAGGATTACTTCTGTTTATGAGAAGAATTTCCCGCGCGCGTAGATTGGAGGGGCTATTGTGGAACTTTTAGAAAAAACAAGAAAAATCAACAAATTGCTTCAGCGCGGTGAGAAAGTGGAATTTAATGCCATTGCCCGCCTGCTGAAAGACGTTATAGTGGCCAATGTCTATATTGTCGGCCGTAAGGGCGGCATTAAAGGCTATGCGCTGCTTGACGATTTTGAATGTGATATTATGCGCGAGCAGGTGCTTGATGTAAAGCGTTTTCCTCCGTCTTACCTTAATTTTATAATGGAAACAAGGGAAACAGTTTCCAATATCGGGCATGTAAACGAGGAATGTTCCTTTTTAAAGGGCACCAAATGCTATTTTGGCGACAAGCGTACAACAATTGTGCCTATTTACGGCAACGGCGAGCGTATCGGCACTTTAATTGTTGCCAAGTATGACCGTGAATTTAATGACGAAGATTTGCTGCTGGCCGAATACGCAGCGGCCGTTATCGGCGTTGAAATCCTGCACGAGCGTGCAGCGCGCGTGGAAGAAGAAGCCCGCAAAAAAGCCATGGTGCAGATAGCCTTTTCCACACTTTCGTTTTCGGAGCTGGAGGCCATTAACAGCATTATGGAAGCGCTTAACGGCACGGAAGGGCTGCTGGTTGCTTCCAAAATTGCCGACAGCGTTGGCATTACGCGTTCCGTTATTGTAAACGCATTAAGAAAGTTTGAAAGCGCCGGTTTGATAGAAACAAAATCCCTCGGCATGAAGGGGACTTATATACGCGTTAAAAACGAGTTTTTACTGGACGAACTGAAAAAAGAACATAAATAACAGCAGTGGTAGTATGCCAAAGGAGGCTGAAAATATGGAAGAAGCAGTTTTGTTTAGTGTTGAAAACCATGTAACAACCATTACGCTGAACCGCCCGAAAAGCCTGAACTCCATGAATGACAAGCTTATTGACGGTTTGCACGAAGCTCTTGACAGGGCAGAGCAGGATGAAGAAATCCGCTGCGTAGTGCTTACCGGCAGCGGCAAGGCCTTTTGTGCAGGCGGCGACCTGCCGTTTTTGGAAGCATTGCCCGATGCCGGTGCCCGCCGTGCCTTTATTATTAAAGTGGGCGCGGTTGCCAAACGCATTACAACTATTGACAAACCGTTTATTGCCATGGTTAACGGAGTTGCGGCCGGTGCAGGCGTTAATTTGATGCTGGCCTGTGATTTGGTATATGCCGCTGATACTGCACGTTTTGCGCAGAGTTTTGCCAAGGTTGGCCTGATACCCGATTGCGGCGGCCTGTACTTTTTGCCGAAAGCAGTTGGCGTACACCGTGCCAAGGAACTGATGTTTACCGCCGATTTGATTGACGCCGCTGCGGCAGAACGCTTCGGCATGCTGAACCATGTATGCACTGCGGAAGAACTGCAGGGCGCAGTTTATAAAATGGCGGCAAGGCTTGCTGAATCGGCACCGCTTTCGCTGGCGCTGATTAAAAAGTACGTTAACAATACTGCCATGAGCCTTGACGATGTGCTTGATACGGAAGCCGTAGCCCAGACTCTCTGCATGGCAACGGAAGACTGCCGCGAAGGCATAGCCGCTTTTAAAGAAAAACGCGCACCGCGTTTTACCGGTAAATAAAATATTTGCAAAAAACGGGGCTGTCTGTTACAGTCCCGTTTTCTTTTTTACAAAAATACGTTATAATAATATTATTGTTTAGTTTGTTTTAGTGGAGGGTTTTATGTTTGATTTTAGTTCGATGATTTATACGGTACCGGCACTTTTAATTGCCATTACCATACATGAGTATGCCCATGCCCTTACGGCAGATGCCATGGGTGACCCTACGCCGCGTTATCTTGGGCGTTTAACCTTTAACCCTCTGGCGCATCTTGATATTTTGGGCGCAATAATGCTGGCCTTGTTCCATTTCGGCTGGGCAAAGCCGGTTGCCATTAACCCCAATAATTTCCGCAACAGGCGCGAAGGCATGATAAAAGTATCTCTGGCAGGGCCTGCTGCTAATTTGTTTTTATGTTTTCTTGCGGCGCTGATTATGGTTTCCATGCAGAGATTGCATGTTTTAACCCCCGGCGTCAGCGCGTTTTTGTTGTGGACTATGCAGTATAACGTATGGTTTGCCTTTTTTAACCTGCTGCCCATACCGCCGCTGGACGGTTCACGCCTTTTGGATGAATTTTTGCCGCCGCAGACTGCATACAAATATAACAGTTTTGTAGGGCGTTACGGTTTTTACATTCTTATAGCCCTTGTGGCAAGCGGGCTTATCAGCTATATTATTACGCCGTTTGCTCTGGCTTATTTAGAGCTCGTCAACACTGTTTTAGGAATATTTTTCTGATATTAACGAAGGGATTGCCGCCATATTGGCAGGGCTTAAAGGCCGGGCAGTATAATTTATGGCAGATTTATCTTTAAAAGTCAGTGATTTTGAAGGCCCGCTGGACCTTTTAATGCACCTTATCGAAAGAGATAAAATAGATATTTACGATATTCCCATAGCGGAAATTACAGAGCAGTACATTGCTTATTTATCCGCCATGGCAGAATTTGACATGGAAATTGCCAGTGAGTTTCTGGTAATGGCGGCAACGCTTCTGCAGATAAAATCGAGAATGCTTTTGCCGAAGCCTGTGCCTGAAACCGACGAGGAAGAAGCAGACCCGCGCACCATGCTGGTGGAGATGCTGATTGAGTACAGGCGCATTAAAGCGTGTGCGGCAAAACTTACCGAAATGAAAACGGCGGCGGAGCGTTACGTTTACCGCAGGCCGCTGGCAGAAGGCAGGATAAACCGCAGCATTGCGCAGTATCAGGCGGGCGACTTGGTAAAAAGCCTGCTGGCGCTTTTGGCTGCCGGGCACGAAACCACGGCTTTTATTGAGCGTCAGGAGTTCAGCGTGCAGGAAAAAATGGCAGAAATTGTCAGCCTGCTTAAGCGCCGTTTAAACGGTGTGGAATTTAAAGAAGTTTTCAGCAGCACCGGCTCGCGCAGTGAAAAAATAGCCGGATTTTTAGCGCTTTTGGAGCTGCTGAAGCTGAACATTATAAATATAACGCAGACGGAGCCTTTTGCGCCGATATACATATTCCTGCACCGGGAGGGCGAAAACAATGTTTCATGAATATTTGCAGGGCTCTCTGGAGGCTTTGCTGTTTGCGGCAGGCGAGCCGCTTACGGTAGCACAGATTGCCGGTATTATGCAGCTTGACAAGCCGCAGGTGTGGGAACTTTTAACCATGCTTGAAGAAAGTTACAATGAAGAAAACCGCGGCTTATGCCTGCGCAAAGTGGCGGGCGGCTATCAGCTGTGCGCCAAGCCCCAGCATTATGCCCTTTTAAAACAGCTGGAGCGCGTGCAGGAAGTAAAATTGTCGGCAGCGGCAATGGAAACTTTGGCTATTGTTGCGTTTAAGCAGCCGGTAACGCGCGGCGAAATGGAAGCCATCCGCGGTGTTAAGGTGGACGGCGTTGTAAATACGCTTCTGGAATACGGGCTTATCTGCGAGGCAGGGCGCAAGGAAGCGCTCGGACGCCCGATTCTTTACGCAACGACAGATAAATTTTTACTTACTTTCGGGCTTAATTCACTGAAGGATTTGCCTGCTTTGCCGGATGAGGACAGCAGCGGGCCTGAACAGATTTCGCTTTTGGACAGCCTGAAAGATACAGACAGCAATATACAAAATGACGGAGTATAATACATGGAAGAACGATTGCAGAAAGTGCTGGCGGCGGCCGGCGTTGCTTCGCGGCGCGAAGCAGAAAAATATATACTTGGCGGCAGAGTGAAGGTTAACGGCAAAGTTGTTAAAGAACTCGGCACCAAGGTTGACGAAAAATGTTTTATTACCGTTGACGGCAAGCCCATTAAACGTGAGCGTAAGGCATATTATTTGTTTTACAAACCGCGCGGAGTGGTAACAACCATGAGCGACCCGCAGGGCAGGCGTACAGTAGCCGATTATGTTAAGGATCTGCCGCAGCGCGTGTTCCCCGTTGGCAGGCTTGACTATAACACGGAAGGGCTTTTGCTTTTAACAAATGACGGCGCACTGGCGCAGGGGCTGATGCACCCGAGCCGCGAGGTAAACAAAACTTACCGCGTGGGCGTGCCGGGCATTGTGCCGCAGGAAAAGCTCGATTTGCTGCGCCTTGGCGTTAAACTTGATGACGGAATGACGGCGCCTGCCGTTGTAACGCTTCTGGAATATGACCACGAAAGAAATATGACATATTTTGATATTACCATACATGAAGGGCGCAACCGCCAAATCCGCCGTATGTGCGATTATATCGGATTTCCGGTGCGCAATCTTAAACGCATTAAGTTTGGCACGCTCAGCTTAAAGGGTTTAAGCAAGGGCAAAATGCGCGAACTTAACGAGGACGAGGCAGAAACTTTAAAAAAGGCGGCAAAGCTTGATGGCTAATGTACTTGTTATCGGCGGCGGGGCTGCGGGCCTTTTGGCAGGTATTGCCGCAGCACAGAGCGGCGCCAAAACCGTAATTTTAGAAAAAATGCGCCGCCCCGGCAAAAAAATACTTATTACCGGCAAGGGGCGCTGCAATATTACCAATAACTGCGATTTGCAGGAAATTATTAAAAACATACCCGGCAACGGCCGCTTTTTAAACAGTGCGCTGCGCCGTTTTACCAATCAGGATATTGTGCAGCTTCTGGAGGATAACGGCCTGCCTACCAAGGTTGAACGCGGCGGCAGGGTGTTTCCTGTAAGCGATAAGGCTGCTGACGTTGTTGATACTCTTGTTAAAATTTATAAAAATTACGGCGGCAGGCTGCTTACAGACTGCAAAGTAAAAAGCATTACGGCAGAATTCGGCAAAATAACCGGCGTTGTAACTGCCGACGGGCAGAAATTTGCGGCCGATGCCGTTATTCTGGCGGCAGGCGGGTCATCTTATCCGGGCACGGGCAGCGACGGCAGCGGCGTAAAGCTTGCCAAAGCATTGGGGCACACCATTGTACCGCTTGCACCGAGCCTGGTGCCGCTTGAAAGCGATTCGCCGTATATTGCAGGCCTTCAGGGTTTAAGCCTGCGCAATATAGAAGGCACCGTTTACGCGGACGATAAAAAGATAGGCTCGGAGTTCGGTGAAATGCTGTTTACGCATTTCGGCGTATCGGGCCCGATAATACTTTCGCTGAGTAAATGCGTGGCGGAAGCCTTTGCCAAAGGCGCGCATGATGTTGAACTTGCTATTGATTTAAAGCCTGCGCTTGATAAAGACAAGCTGGACGCACGTTTGCAGCGCGATTTTACGCAGTACAGCCGCAAGCAAATGCCCAACGGCATGAAGGATTTGCTGCCGCAGAGGCTTATTGCTCCGGTGCTTGACCAGGCGTTTATTGATGAAGAAAAATTTGTCAACCAGCTTTCGCGCGCAGAACGCCGCCGCCTTGTGGATGTATTGAAAGCATTTACGGTGCCCGTTACCGGCACAAGGCCGATAGCGGAAGCCATTGTAACGGCGGGCGGCGTAAGCCTGAAGGAAATAGACCCTAAAACAATGGAATCCAAATTAATAAAAGGGCTGTTTTTTGCGGGCGAAGTAATGGATATAGACGGTTATACGGGCGGCTACAATTTGCAGGCGGCGTTTTCCACTGGTTATGCCGCTGGTACCTTTGCCGCACAAATATAAAAACAGGTGGGGATAAAATGAATGCACAAAAACCGGTAATTGCCATCGACGGCCCGGCCGGTGCCGGAAAAAGCACCATAGCAAAACTGGTCGCAGGCAAACTTGGTTACATTTATATTGATACAGGGGCCATGTACCGCTCCGTAGCGTGGAAATTTCTGCAAACGGGCAAACCGTTCAGCCCGGAGCTTGTAGAAAAACTGGCGCAGGAAATGGTAATTACTTTTAAGCCCGAAGCAAACGCCAACCGCGTTTTTGTTGACGGCACGGAAGTTACGGAAGCAATCCGTTCTCCGGAAGTAACGGCCGTTGTTTCCAAAGTATCCGCCGTGGGCGGCGTACGTGCGGAAATGGTAAACCAGCAGCGCCGTATGGGCGAAGCCGGCGGCGTTGTTATGGATGGGCGCGACATTGGCACCGTGGTATTTCCTCATGCACAGGTAAAAATATTTTTAACGGCCAGCGTTAAGGAACGCGCTATGCGCCGCTATAAAGAAATGCTTGCCAAAGGTGAAAAAGTTGATTTGGCAGAACTTGAAAAACAAATCGCTTTCCGCGACAAGCAGGACAGCGAACGCGAAATTGCTCCGCTTAAACAGGCTGACGATGCCGAGTTTCTTGATACTTCCGACATGACGATAGACGAAGTGGCAGAGCATATTTTAAAAGCAGTACAGGAGAAATAAGATGCTGTATTCATTTTTGGATGTTGTACTGGGAATTTTGTTTAAAATTTTTCTGCGGCTTGAAGTACACGGCGCGGAAAACATTCCCAAAACAGGCCCGCTTGTTATAGCAAGCAACCATTTAAGCCTGCTCGACCCGCCGGTTATAGGCGTTGCAGCCCCGCGCAAGGTGCATTTTATGGCCAAGCGCGAACTTTTTGTGCCGGTGCTCGGCTACATTTATAAAACGCTGGGCGCGTTTCCGGTTAACCGCGGCGGCGCGGACAGGGCGGCAATCAAGCACGGCATTGAAATTCTGCAAAGCGGCGAGGTGCTGGCGATATTCCCGGAAGGGACGCGCAGTAAAACCGGGCAGCTTGGCAAACTTGAGCCTGGCGCACTGATGATGGCAGGCAAAACAAATGCCGTTATTGTGCCGACGGCAGTAAGCGGTACGGATATCAAGCGCTGCGGCAGGATGTGGCCTAAAGTTGTTGTAAAATTCGGCACGCCGGTGCCTTTTCCGCCGGTTGGCTTAAATAAAGAAGTTTTGCAGGATTTGACAGATAAATTAACGGCAGACATAAAAGCTCTGCAGGGAGTGAAGTAACATGCAGGTGTTTGTGGCAGAGCCTTGCGGCTTTTGCTATGGAGTTAAGCGCGCGGTGGATATGGCGCGCGGCGAGTGCGGCAAAGAAACGCACGCGGCAACGTTGGGGCCGCTTATACATAACCCGCAGCTTACGGCGGAACTGGCAGCAGGAGGAGTAAACTGCTGCGACAGCCTTGACAGCTTTGAAAAAGGCGATACTGTTATTTTCCGTTCGCACGGAGTTGGGCCTGAAGTTTACGCCGCTGCGGAAGAAAAAGGGCTGAATATTATTGATGCAACCTGCCCGCATGTGCGCGCAGCACAGTTAAAAGCAAAAAAATTGGCCGATGACGGATATTTTGTTATAATTATCGGAGAAAAAAATCATCCTGAAGTAAAAAGTATCTCGGCATGGGCAGGAAAAAATGCTATAATAGTAGAATATAATAAAGATATTGCCGGTATACCCGTTGCAGATAAATATGGAGTTACGATTCAGACTACTTTTGAGCTGGCAAAATTTGAAGAACTGCTTGCCGGAATTCAAAAAGAAAGGCCGGGAGAGTACAAAATAGAAAAAACTATCTGTACGGCTACAAGCGAGCGTCAGAATGCCGCGGTGGAACTTGCGGGAAAAGTTGATGCATTTATTGTTATCGGCGGTAAAAACAGCGCCAACACAAGGCATTTATATGATATTGTGTCTGCACGCTGTAAAATTGCATACCACATTGAAACGGCTGCGGAATTAAAACCGGAAATGTTTCGTGGTTGCACCAAAATTGGCATAACGGCCGGTGCTTCGACGCCGGACCGATTAATCAAGGAGGCTTTATTTGTAATGGAAAACATGGAAAACATGGAATCTTTTGAAAGTATGCTGGAGCAGAGTTGGGAAAACAACGACATTTATCCCGGCAAAATCGTGAAGGCTACTGTTATTCAAAAAGATAAGGATGAAGTTTATGTAGACTTTGGCTATATGAAAGAAGGCGCCATCGCTTACAGCGAATGGGCTGCCGGAGATCCTGAAGAAGTAGCAAAAACAATTAATGTAGGCGACGAAGTTGAAGCTAAGGTTATTCCCGGCACTTCCAAAGATGATTTTGTACGCCTTTCCAAAATCCGCGCCGAGCAGGACGCAGCATGGAAAAACGTTCCCGAACTTGCTGAAGGCGAAAAACGCCCGGCAACCGTTAAAGTTCTGCGCGTAATTAAAAACCGCCAGAAAAACATTGTAGGCCTTGCCGTTGCAGTTGAAGGCGTTGAAGGCTTTATGCCCGCATCCCATGTTGAACTGAAACGTGTTGAGGACTTCACTCCGTATATCGGCCAGGAACTGGAAGCAGAAATTATTGAAGTTGACACCGCTAAAAAACGCCTGGTAGTTTCCCGACGCGATTTACTGCGCGCTGAACGCGAAGCAAAAGCACAGGCATGGCGCGAAGCAAAAGCTGCCAGAGCTGCAGAACGTGCAGCAGCACGCGAAGCTGCTGAAGAAGAAGCATATAACAGCGTTGAAGAAGGCCAGGTTGTACCGGGCAAAGTTCTGCGCATTGCTGATTTCGGCCTGTTTGTTGAAGTAGGCAAAGGCCTTGTTGGTCTTGTTCACAATACCGAACTTTCCTGGGACCGCAACGTAAAAGCAAGCGATTTCGAACCCGAAACCGAAGTTACCGTTCTCATTAAGAAAATTGACCGCGAAAACAAACGCGTTGCCCTCAGCATTAAAGCTACTCAGGAAGATCCCTGGGTAACCGAAGCAAACGCACTTCCGGAAGGCGCTATCGTTAAAGGCATTGTAACCCGTTTCCTGCCTTTCGGTGCTATTGTTAAAGTAACTGACAGGGTAGAAGGCCTTGTACACGTATCCGAAATTGCCGATACCCGCGTTGAAAAACCGGAAGACGTTCTTGAAGTTGGCCAGGAAGTTGTTGTTAAAGTTATCAAAAAAGATATGGAACACAAAAAAATCGGCCTGAGCATTGCCAAAGCTGCCAAAGAAAAAGAAAAAGCAGAATACAGTGCTTACCTTAACAACAAACCGGAACTGACTCTCGACCTTTCCGAACAGCTTGAAACTTTAAAATAATTTTACGGTGGTAATTAATGTCGCGTGAACAGAGGAAACTTGACCATATCAAATATGCGCTGAAGCTTGGTGACGGACCACTCACCAACGGTTTGGAGAATGTACATTTTGTACATAACTGCCTGCCGGAGCTTAACCCGCAGGATATAGTCCTTTCCTCACAGTTCGGCGGCATTTTCTTTTTATCTCCGTTTTTAATCAACGCCGTTACAGGCGGGGCAGACGCCGTTACGGAAATTAACAGGCGGCTTGCGCGTGCGGCAAAAAAAGCGGGCGCGGCAATAGCGGTAGGCTCGCAGTATGGTTCTGTTAAAAATAAAACCAACTACCAAAGCTACGAGGTTGTGCGCGAGGAATACCCTGACGGTATTGTGTTTGCCAATACCAGTGCGCTGGCTGCGCCGGAGGAAGCTCTGGAAGCAGTGCGCATGCTTGATGCCGATGCTTTGCAGATACATTTAAACCCGGCGCAGGAGCTTATTATGCCCGAAGGCGACAGGGATTTTAAAGGCCTTTTTGCCAATATGCAGCGCATACTTGATAAATGCCCGGTGCCGGTAATAGTTAAGGAAACCGGCTGCGGCATGGCGGCGCGGCAGGTTAAGCAGCTTTTAAAAGCGGGCTTTACCTGTTTTGATGTCGGCGGCGCAGGCGGTACCAATTTTCCGGCTATTGAGGCGGAACGCTACGGCGGCACGGCGCTTTTAAACGGCTGGGGGCTTAATACCGCTCAATCGCTTTTGGAAGCGGGCGGGGTATGCGGCAGCGAAGGCTATATTGCAGCCTGCGGCGGCATACGCAGCGGCTTGGACGCGGCAAAGGCACTGGCGCTTGGCGCGGATATAGCCGGCATGGCCGGCAATGTGCTGGAAGCGGCTGTAAACAAAGGCGAGGACGCGGCGGCAGAAATAATTTTGCAGGCCGAAGAAGAACTGCGCATGCTGATGCTGTTAACGGGTTCTTCCGATATTAAAAGCATGAGGGCAAAACCGCTGTATTTTACAGGCAGCCTGCTTGATTTTATGCAGTGCCGCGGTTGGGAACCTGCGGAAGTTGCCCGCTCAAGAAGATAAAAAATAAAACGGTATAACATTTTGTTATACCGTTTTCTGTATTATATTTTTATTTAAGATACTTTTATTAAAAATTAGATGTAGTTGCAGCATTTAGGTCCGTAAATTTTGCTCATTATTCAATCGCAAAATTTGCGTAGCTTCGCTGGCACAATTATTGCCATCGTTATCACTCGGCACTAATTGGCGCTCAGCTAAATAAAAAAGAAGCCGAATACCCAAGGTATCAGGCTTCTTTTATAATCCGTAACAATCAGATAGCGCGGTTAACTTTACCGGAACGCAAGCAACGGGTGCAAACGTTAATACGTTTTACAGAACCGTTTACAACGGCTCTTACTTGCTGAATGTTCGGTTTCCAAGCGCGTTTAGAATGTCTATTGGAATGGCTGACGTTACAACCAGCTTGAATACCTTTGCCGCAAACTTCGCAAATGGATGCCATGAGTCCCACCTCCTTAACGTAATTCCAGCATCAGTTACAAATTTAACAGAAGTATCATACCATAGAATGAAATTAAAAGCAAGTTATTTTTAGATTGGCAGTGTGATTTTATGTGGTGGCAGGAGCCAATTACAAAATTAAAGAGTATCGGGCCTAAAAAAGCGGCAGATTTTGCCAATTTAAACATTTTTACCATTGGCGATTTGCTGAACCGTTACCCCCGTACTTATGTAGACCAGAGCAAAGTTAAAACAATAGCGGAGCTTACAGCAGACGGAGAAAAGCAGCTGTTTTGCGCTGAGGTATACCGCGTTGCGGACAGAATATCGGCCAGGCGCATGCGTTATACGCTGGTAACGTTGAAAGACGCTACCGGCTTTGCGGAGCTGTATATGTTCGCGCATCAGCGTTTTCAGACGCGCAATTTTAAGCCAGGCACGCAGCTTTTGGTGGACGGCAAGGTGCAGCCGGGGCGCGGCGCAAAAATGGTAACGGATGCTTACGTGCAGATTTTAAAAGACGGCGAAAGCGCTTCTGCACCCGGTATTTTGCCGGTATATGCTTTAAGCGGCGCTCTGACGCAGCAGAATGTGCGTACAGCCGTTAAAACGGCTCTGGCCATGGCAGAAGACTACCTGCCAGAATCGCTGCCGCAGGAGATAATTAACGCCAAAAAATTGCCTCCGCGTTTTGAAGCCGTTAAAAACATTCATTTTCCCGTAAGTTTTGCGGAACTTGCCCGGGCACGCAGCCGTTTTATTTTTGAAGAACTGTTTTTATTGCAGTGCGGGCTTTTGTATTACCGCAGCAGGGTAAAAAGCACGCGCAGCGGCATTAAAATGGCGTCTGACGGCATACTTTTGCAAAAAGTGCTGGCGCAGCTGCCTTTTAAACTTACGGAAGCGCAGCAAAAGGCATGGCAGGATATAAGCCTTGACATGCAGGATAAAAAGCCCATGCACAGGCTTTTGCAGGGCGATGTTGGCAGCGGCAAAACAGTTGTATCGGCGCTGGCGCTTGCCAAAGCTGCGGAAAACGGGTATCAGGCCTGCATTATGGTACCGACGGAAATTCTGGCCCAGCAGCATTACGAAACTTTGCAGGCGTTTCTGGAGCCTGCCGGTATCAGCTGCGGGCTGTTAACCAGCAGCGTTAAGGGCGCGCGCCGCCGCGAACTTTTGGAAAACCTTGCAGCAGGTAATTTGCAGGTGCTTGTCGGTACTCATGCTTTAATACAGGATGACGTTATTTTCGATAAACTCGCGCTTGTCGTTACGGATGAACAGCACCGCTTTGGCGTTGAACAGCGTGCCAAACTGGCAAATAAATCGGCTTACGAGCCGGATGTTCTGGTTATGACGGCAACGCCGATACCGCGAACACTGGCGCTTACGGTGTATGGTGATTTGGATGTTTCGGTAATGAAGGGCATGCCGCCGGGAAGAAAGAGCATAAAAACGCTGTGTTACACCGGCGACAAGCGGCGTGAGGTTTACGCAGGCATGGTGCGGCAGATTAAAGCTGGGCATCAGGCATATATCGTCTGTGCGGTTATAGAGCCGGGTGAAATGCCGGGTGTGCGCGCGGCAGCGGAAGTTTATGAAGAATTGCAGCGCACTTTTTTAAAGGATATACCCTGTGCACTGCTGCACGGCAAAATGAAGCCTGCCGAAAAAGAAGCGGTGATGGAAGATTTTGCCGCCGGTAAAATAAAGGCGCTTATCAGCACCACGGTTATAGAAGTTGGCGTTAACGTGCCAAACGCCACGCTGATGATTATTGAAAACGCTGACCGTTTCGGACTTGCCCAGCTGCACCAGCTGCGCGGGCGTGTAGGGCGCGGCGAGGCGCAGTCTTTCTGCGTGCTGCTTACTGATTCGGACAGCCCGGAAACACTGGCTCGCCTTAACGTTCTGCATACATCAAACGACGGTTTTTACCTTGCCGAGCAGGATTTAAAACTGCGCGGCGCGGGCCAGCTTTTTGGCCTGCGGCAGCATGGCTTGCCTGATTTATATATTGCTGATATACTTCAAGATACAGATGTTTTGATAGAAGCGCGCGCCCTTGCCAAAAAAACGCTGGCAGACGCAGGACAGACGGCAGAAATTACCAAAGTTCTGGACGCGCAGTTTGACGAACGTTTTAAACGTATATTCAATTCGTAACGGAGGCCCCAATGCCGGAAGAAAAATGGTATCAAAACCCGGAAAAAGCATCACAGGCGGCTGCGGTAATTATTTTAGCCCTGGCTGCTTTGTTAACGTGGCTGTTTGCCGGTGAAGAAGTAAAAAAAATGTTTGCCCTGGCCGTCAGCGGCGATGTGGAAGCGCTGGCAGCTTATTTCCGCTCTTTTGGGGCGTGGGCAATGCTTATCAGCTTCCTGCTTGATGTATTAATCAACGCGGGCAGCATTTTCCCGTCCATCTTTATTTCTACCGCCAACGGGCTTATTTTCGGTTTGCCGCTGGGCATTTTAATTTCGTGGCTGGCAGAAACAACCGGCGTTGTTATCAGCTTCTGGCTGATGCGTTATCTGTTCCGCGGCGCTGCCGAGAAGATGATTGCCAAAAGCCCGATGCTGATGAAGATTGACGATTTGAGCGGGCGCAAAGGGCTGCAATGGATGGCTGCGGCAAGAATGCTGCCGTATTTTCCGTCCGGAATTTTAACGGCGATTGGCGCGGTAAGCAAAATTTCTACGCGCGATTACATTATTGCCAACCTTATAGGCAAGTTCCCTTCAACGGCGCTGGAGGTTGTTATAGGGCACGACATTGTTAATTTTCAGCAGCACAGCGAACGCCTTGCCGTGCTGGTAACGGTGGCAATACTTATTTTTGCCGCTTACAAATATTACTACAAAAAATAATTGTTTTCTTTTAGCACTCTGTTGTGTTTTCTTTGGCTGTAAGGTATAATTAAACCAGCAGTTATTTTAAAGAAGATTCAAAAGGAGGCAGCTATGAGCAAACACCAATTTACGGATATCCGCGTTGCTATCGAGCCGGATAATCCTTCCATCCAGCGTCTGGAGTTTAAGTGCATTAAATGCGGAAACTGCAAAACCGTATGCACCGATTATATCGGCGTATGCGGAACTTATGACCTTAAGGCAACGGGTGATAAGCCTATCTGCATTAACTGCGGGCAGTGCGCCAATGTTTGCCCGGCAGACAGCATTACCGAAAAAATAGAAGCGTATCAGGTAATGGCAGAAATCCGTGATGAGGATAAAATTGTTATTTTCAGCACTTCGCCTTCCGTGCGTATTGCTTTGGGCGAAGAATTCGGCATGCCCGACGGCAGCTTTGTTGAAGGCAAAATGGTTGCGCTTTTGCGCAGGCTTGGCGCAGATTATGTGCTTGATACCAATTTTGCCGCCGATATGACGATTGTGGAAGAAGCAAGCGAGCTTTTACAGCGCATTACAGAAGGCAATAAGCCGCTGCCGCAGTTTACCAGCTGCTGCCCGGCATGGGTTAAATTTGCAGAAACGTATTACCCCGAAATGCTGCCGCATATTTCCAGTGCCAAAAGCCCTATCGGCATGCAGGGGCCAACCATTAAAACCTATTTTGCCAAAAAAATGGGCATTGACCCGCGCAAAATTGTCAACGTGGCAGTTACGCCCTGCACCGCCAAAAAGTTTGAAATCCGCCGCGGCGAGATGAATGCGGCCGGGCGTTACCTTGGCATTGAAGATATGCGCGATATGGACTACGTTATTACCACGCGCGAACTGGCAATGCTTGCCAAAGACGAAGGCATTGATTTTGCCGCGCTGGAGGATTCTGCCTATGATGATTTAATGGGGCAGGCGAGCGGGGCAGGCGTTATTTTCGGCAACACCGGCGGCGTTATGGAAGCGGCAATCCGCACGGCTTACTGCTACGCAACCGGCAAGGACGCACCGCAGGCTTTGTACGATTTGCAGCCTGTGCGCGGTATGGACGGCATCCGCGAGGCAGAAGTTGACATTGAAGGCACTAAAGTTAAAGTGGCTGTTGTTTACGGTACTGCCAACGCCCGCAAACTGATTGAAAAAATTAAAGCAGGCGAAGCAGAGTACCACTTTGTAGAGGTTATGGCCTGCCCGGGCGGCTGCATCGGCGGCGGCGGACAGCCCAAGGACAAGGAATATAAGGGCGACGCTCTGCGTGCGGCACGCATTGAAGGGCTTTACAAGCGCGACAGCAGCATGAAGCTGCGTTTAAGCCACGAAAACCCGGAAATTAAAGCCTTGTATGCAGATTTTTACGGCAAGCCGCTGAGCGAACTGGCGGAACAGATGCTGCATACCGTATATTTTGACCGCAGTGCGGATTTGGGCGGCGTATATATCGCGACCGGCACGGAAAAACAGCCTGCGGCAGAAGAAGCAGCACCGCAGCAGGAAGCAGGCACGCATAAATGGCGCTGCAAGGTTTGCGGCTATATATATGAAGGCGAAGCTTTGCCGGAGGATTATAAATGCCCGCTGTGCGGTATGGGCGCCAATATGTTTGAAAAAATAGAATAGTTTTGCCAAAGCCTCTGCCTTAAAAACGGGCAGGGGCTTTTTGCTGCATAAAAAAGCAAAAAAATTAAAAAATTTTGTAAAAAATAGTGAAGGAAAATAAAAAATGTTGTAGAATATATGGCAGGTAAACCAAAAATGAGAGAAAATTAGGAGGACAAAAAATGCATAGTTACAGCATTGAGCTTGGCGGCAGAACGCTGACGATGGAAATCGGCAAAATTGCCAAGCAGGCCAACGGCGCAGTATTGGTGCGCTATGGCGACACTGCGGTAGTAGTTGCTGCTACCGGTACCAAAACACCGCGTGAAGGTGTAGACTTTTTCCCTTTGACTGTTGATTTTGAAGAAAAAATGTACGCTGTGGGTAAAATCCCCGGCGGCTTTATTAAACGTGAAGGACGCCCGGCTGAAACCGCAATTTTAACCAGCCGCCTTATCGACCGTCCTATCCGCCCGATGTTCCCGGAAGGCTACCATAACGACGTGCAGATTGTTGCAACCGCCGTTTCCGTTGACCCGGACAACGCACCGGATATTCCGGCAATGATTGGCGCTTCCTGCGCACTTTCCATTTCCGATATTCCGTTTGAAGGCCCTATCGCCGGTGTGCGCGTAGGCATGATTGACGGCCAGTACATCATTAACCCTACCATTGAACAGGCTAAAGTAAGCCGCCTGAACCTTGCAGTTGCAGGCACCAAAGACGCTATTTTGATGGTTGAAGCAGGCGCCAAGGAAATCAGCGAAGACGAAATGCTGGACGCTATCTGGTTCGGCCACGAAGAAATTAAAAAGCTGGTTGAATGGCAGGAAAAAATTATGGCAGAAGTTGGCAAACCAAAAATGGAAGTGCCTGTTTACGAACCTCCTGCCGAACTTGCCGCAGAAATTGAAGCTTACGGCGCTGAACAGCTGAAAGCAGCCCTGATGGATGCCAACAAGCTGGAACGCGAAGAAAACGTTGCCCGCATTAAAGCTGAAATCGCCGACGCATTTATGGAAAAATATCCTGACAATGCCAAAGACGTTGCTTATATTACCCAGAAACTTGTTAAAAAGATTGTACGCCGCACCATTTCCGTGGATAAAATCCGCCCGGACGGACGTGCGCTTGACGAAGTACGCCCAGTAACCTGCGAAGTAGGCCTCTTAGCCCGCCCGCACGGCAGCGCGCTGTTTACCCGCGGCCAGACCCAGATTTTAAACGTGCTGGCACTGGCTCCGCTCAGCGAAGCACAGACTTTGGACGGACTTGGCGTAGAACTTACCAAACGTTATATCCATCATTATAACTTCCCGCCGTACAGCGTTGGCGAAACCAAACCGCTGCGCAGCCCGGGCCGCCGCGAAATCGGCCACGGCGCACTGGCAGAACGCGCACTTTTGCCGGTAATTCCTTCCGAAGAAGAATTCCCGTATGCAATCCGCCTGGTTTCCGAAACTCTGGAATCTAACGGTTCTTCCTCCATGGGCAGTGTTTGCGCAAGCACGCTTTCCCTTATGGACGCAGGCGTGCCTATTAAAGCACCGGTTGCCGGCGTAGCAATGGGCCTTGTAAAAGACGGCGATTATTTCACCATTCTTACCGATATTCAGGGCCTTGAAGATGCTCTCGGCGATATGGACTTTAAGGTTGCCGGTACTAAAAACGGCATTACCGCCATCCAGATGGATATTAAGATTGACGGCATCAACAAGGAAATTTTCAAACAGGCTCTGGCACAGGCTAAACGCGGCCGCGAACACATCATGGGCATTATGCTTGACTGCATTGCCGAACCGCGCAAAGAACTGTCCAAATACGCTCCGAAAATTACCACCATTCATGTTGACCCCGAAAAAATCAGCAAAATTATTGGCCCCGGCGGCAAAACCATTAAAAAGATTGTTGAAGAAACCGGCGCCAAAATTGATATTGAAGAAGACGGCCGCGTATATATCGCCGCAGTTAACAGCGAAGAAGCTGCAAAAGCTATCGATATGATTAACGGTATTACCGCAGAAGCAGAAGTCGGCAAAGTTTACACCGGCAAAGTTACCCGCCTGATGGCGTTTGGTGCTTTTGTTGAAATTTTGCCGGGCAAAGAAGGTTTGGTTCATATTTCCCAGCTTTCTACCGAGCGCGTAAATAAAGTTGAAGATGTTGTTTCCGTAGGCGACGAAATCGTTGTAAAAGTTACGGAAATCGACCAGAAGGGCCGCATTAACCTGTCCCGCAAAGCAGTGCTGGCAGGCGGCTTAAGCAAATAATTTAAGTAAAAACTAAATCCCGCTGAATTATTTTCGGCGGGATTTTTTATAATGAGGTGTACTATGAAATTACGTGGTTTTGAAAAAATTGCTTCTTTTAAAGAAGTTGAGTTTCCTATGCCGGAACGCAAAACAAAAATGGCGGCGGGGTACGATATCTGCCTGCCGCAGGATGTTACCATTAAGGCGCATACACTGCAAATGGTGCCGACCGGTGTGAAAGCCTATATGCAGGACGACGAGTTCTTAGGCGTGCATATCCGCAGCAGCATGGCGGTAAAAAAAGGGCTGGCACTGGTGAACAACGTGGGTATTATTGACGCCGATTATTATAACAATGAGGACAACGAAGGGCACATTATGCTGGGGCTGTATAATACGACGGACAGCGATGTAACCCTGGCAAAAGGCGAGCGTGTGGCACAGGGCATTTTTTACAAATACCTTACGGCCGACGGCGACAGCGCCAACGCAACCCGTAGCGGCGGCTTTGGCAGTACGGGTGAGAAATAAACTGTACCCTTAAAAATTAAATAATACTAAAATTTAAATTGCCGGTTTTAAAAGACTGTTTGTAAGTGCAAACGCGCTTGCAGACAGTCTTTTTTTGCGTAAAAACGGCGTTAAGTTAAAGGACAATAGTAGAAATTTTATTTTAAAAGTGATATAATACATAATAATTGATTGCAAAATAAAGTTACAAATAAGTTTTAAATAAAAATTAAACTCAGGGTGAGAAAACGTGGCAGAAAATCTGCAAAAAATAAATAAGTATACCAATATTATTTTACCGTTTGTATTAATTTGTGTTGATTACATCGCTATAGTATGTGCAGAAGAACTTGCTTTTAATTTTCGTAACTTTTATACCGGCAATCACAGCCTGCATATATCCTGTCTTAACTTTTGGGTAGTATTCCCGCTGCTATATTTAATCTTCTTAAATATAGAACAGCTCTATAACCGACGCGCTCAGTTCTGGCAGATAATCCAAAAACTCTTTATCACCAGCTGCTACGCTGTTACAAGCATTATCATATTACTCTATATAGCGCGTATAGCAGGTTCAACTTCCAGAATGTTTATTGCATTTTTCTGGATATTGAGCTTTATACTGCTTGTTATCTTCCGCTACATAGTAAAAAAGATACTTGAAAAATATCAGCTGCTGCAAATACCGGTACTCATTATCGGCGCAGGCAAAACAGCAGAACTCTTAGTACAAGGCATTAAAAATGATGCCGGTATGGGCTACAAAATAATAGGCCTTTTAGAAGACAACAAAGTAGAGCAAGGCATACTTGAAAACTACCCTGTACTCGGTAAATTCAGCGACGCAGAACAAGTAATAGCAAAATACAACATCAACCACGTCTTTATAGCAGCGCCAGGTTTGGAACAAGGTAAACTTACAAAACTAATCTACAAAGTACAGCCCTTAGTAAAAAGCATGGGCGTAATACCAAACCTTGTAGGTGTACCAATGGGCGGCATAGAAGCAGAAAGCCTTTTTAACGAAAAGTTGATGCTGTTAAGGCTTAAAAACAACCTTGCAAGGCCAATAAACAGATGGATAAAAACAATCTTTGACTACGTGCTTACCATAACGGGCACAATCGCTATAAGCCCAATACTCATAGTAATAGCTTTATGGATATATAAAGACTCACCGGGGCCGGTAATCTTTAAACATAGGCGTATAGGCAAAAACGGCAAAGAATTTAACTGCTACAAATTCCGCAGTATGTGCGTAGACGCAAAAGAGAAGTTAGAACAGCTGTTAAAAACAGATCTTGAAGCAAGGAAAGAGTGGGAAAAAGACTTTAAATTAAAGAATGACCCACGCATAACAAAAAGCGGGGCATTCCTTAGAAAAACAAGTTTAGACGAACTGCCGCAGATATTCAACGTACTAAAAGGAGAAATGAGCCTTGTGGGGCCGCGCCCGATAATAAGGGACGAAATGATAAGGTACGGGGAGTACATCAATGACTATCTGATGGTAAAACCGGGCATCACCGGCATGTGGCAGGTCAGCGGCAGAAGCGACATCGACTACGCAGAACGTGTACTTTTGGATAGCTGGTATACAAGAAACTGGAGTGTGTGGCTTGATGTAATGCTGTTATGGAGGACTGGGAGAATAGTTGTGCAAGGTAAAGGTGCATATTAAATGAAATTGCCTGTCAGCATAATTGTACTAACATATAATGCAGGTACAGCGTTTAAAGCTATTTCAGAAATGATAAAAAAACAAGAGGCGAATATAGGGTATGTATTGGTGATTGATAGCAGTTCAAACGATACAACTGTTGATATTGCTAAATCTTTTGGCTTTGATGTAGAAATAATTGCTAAAAATGATTTTTGTCATGGTAAAACACGTCAATATGCATTAGAGAAAATCAATACTGAAATAGCAGTGTTTTTAACGCAGGATGCATTGTTATATGACGAATTTTCAGTAGAAAATTTGGTTAAATTTTTAACTTCTGATGATAAAATTGCAGCAGCATATGGCAGGCAGATTCCTTATTCAGATACAGGGGTATTAGGTACATTTGCACGTGTATATAACTATCCTGAAATTTCTAAAATAAATACATTTGCAGATAGAAATGTTAAAGGTATAAAAACAGCATTTTTATCAGATTCTTTTGCAGCGTACAAGAAATCTTTACTTATGCAGATAGGTGGTTTTCCAAAACATGTGAACTTTGGTGAAGATACTTATGTTGCTGCAAAATTCTTAATGAATGGTTATAAAACAGCGTATTGTTCAGAAGCTAAAGTATATCATTCACATGATTATACCTTATTACAGGAATACGAGCGCAATAAAGAAATTGGCAAATTTCATAAGCAAGAAAAATGGCTTCTTAATATTTTTGGAAAAGCTGAAGGCGAAGGATTAAATTTTGTATTAAGTGAAGGCAAGTATCTTATAAAAAACAACAAATTTTATTATTTGCCAATAGCATTTATACATAATGTAGTCAAATATTTAGGATATAAAATTGGATGGTATTTTTAATATGGAAAATTTTCCAAAAGTTGATATTTTGATGGCTATATATAAGCCAAATTTAAAATGGCTGGAAGAACAATTAATTTCTTTAAACAATCAAACATATAAGGAATTAAATTTAATAGTATGGAACGATTGTCCTGATGATAATTTTAATTATGATGATTTTTTTAAAAAATATATAAATAAATTCAAATTCAAAATATATAAAGGAAAGAATAATTTCGGTTCTAACAAAGCTTTTGAAGAATTAACTAAATTAGCTACTGGACAATATATAGCCTATTGTGATCAGGATGATATATGGTTACCGGAAAAAATTAATGTTTTAGTAAAATATATGATTAAATCTAAAGCTGATTTAATTTGCAGTGATATGTATGTAATAGATAAAAAAGGAAAGATAGTCGCAGATAAAATTACCAAAGTAAGACCACATCAAATTTTTTATAAGGGAACAAATTTATTTGAGTATTTATTTTCTAAAAATTTTGTAACAGGATGTACTACATTGGTAAATGCAGAATTTGCAAAAAGAACATTGCCGTTTCCAAAAGAGTATGTACATGACTGGTGGCTTGCTTTAAATGCTGCTGCAAATGGAAAATTAGAAATAGTTGAAGATTCATTAATAAAATATCGTATCCATGATACTAATCAAACGGGAATGCTAAATGGTGTAAATACCAAGAAAGATTATTATGATAAAAGAATTAAATTAGTAAAAAATAGAAGTGAAATTCTTATAGAAAGATTTGCTGATAATAAAACTCTAAATAAATTTGCTCAATTTGCCAAATATAGAGATTTATATTATAAGCAAAGAAATTTAAAAAATTTTTATAATTTATTCAAATTACGTTATTTTAATAAATTGACTACATATTTTGAATTAATAATGCCGATTCTTCCTGAGTTTATATTTAAATTTATTATAAAACAAATTCGCAATGGAAACATTTAGAGGAGGGTTAAAAGTGAAAGGAATAATTTTAGCAGGTGGCAGTGGTACAAGGCTCTATCCATTAACAATGGTAACAAGTAAACAATTATTACCGATTTATGATAAACCAATGATATATTATCCGTTGTCGGTATTAATGCTTGCAGGAATTCGTGAAATTTTAATAATTTCTACACCTCATGATCTGCCAAATTTTGAAAGATTATTAGGTGATGGAAGCAATTATGGCATTAAATTAAGTTATAAGGTCCAGCCTTCTCCGGATGGATTGGCACAGGCGTTTATTTTAGGAGAAGAATTTATCAATGGCGATAAATGTGCCATGATTTTAGGCGACAATATTTTTTATGGTGCAGGGCTTACCAAACATTTAAGAAAAGCTGCGCTTAATGAAAAAGGTGCTACTGTTTTTGGATATTATGTCGATGATCCGGAGCGCTTTGGAGTAGTTGAATTTGATAATACCGGTAAAGCAGTATCCATAGAAGAAAAACCAATTAAACCAAAAAGTAATTATGCAGTAACCGGTCTGTATTTTTATGATAGTAAAGTATGTGAATACGCAAAAAGTCTTAAACCTTCTGCACGTGGGGAACTTGAAATTACGGATTTAAATAAAATTTATTTAGAAAATAACGAACTTTCTGTTGTTACTTTAGGCCGTGGATATGCATGGCTTGATACTGGTACGGTTAATAGTTTAAATGAAGCTTCTGAATTTGTTAAAGCTGTACAAAACAGAGCTGGTATACCGGTTTCTGTTTTAGAAGAAATTGCATTTAATAATGGCTGGATTGATAGGGAGCACTTGTTAAATAGTGCAAAACTTTATGGTAAAGCACCATATGGACAGTATTTACAAAAAGTAGCAGATGGAAAAATTATAAAAGAAAGTTAATGGTGAAATAATATGAAATTTACAAAAACAAAACTTGAAGGTGTAGTAATAATAGAACCTGATGTATTTGGAGATAATCGTGGCTTTTTTATGGAAAGCTGGAACAAAAAGAAAATGCTGGAAGCTGGTTTAGACTATGATTTTGTACAGGATAACCATTCTAAAAGCACGGTAAAAGGTACTTTGCGAGGAATTCATTTTCAAAAAGGTGATAAAGCTCAAGCCAAACTGGTACGCTGCGTAAAAGGCTCAGTACTTGATGTTGCTGTTGATTTGCGTAGAAATAGTCCGACATTTAAACAGTGGGTTGGCGTAGAATTAAGTGAAGAAAATAAAAAACAACTTTTAATACCGCGCGGTTTTGGGCATGGATTTGTTACTTTAACAGATGATGTTGAATTTTTATATAAAGCTGATAATTACTATGCACCTGAAGCTGATGCAGGCGTGCGTTGGAATGACCCTGAAATCGGGGTTGAATGGGGAATAGAAAATCCCGTTTTATCAGAAAAAGACAAAAAGAATCCGTTTTTGAAAGATTGTAAAGAATTGTTTTAATTATAAAAATATCTTTGCTCAATAAAATATATTAGGTGAATTATAGTGAAAGTTTTAGTTACAGGCAGCAATGGGCAGCTTGGTTATGCTGTTGTAAAAGAATTGCAAAAACAAAATATTGAACATTACGGGGCAACACGTAAAGATTTTGATTTAATTGATTTTAAAGCAACAGAAAAATTTATTGTTGATTATATGCCTGATGTTGTAATACATTGTGCTGCTTATACTGCGGTAGATAGAGCTGAAGATGAGCAGGGATTGTGTTATTTAGTTAATACATCTGCGACTGAAAACATTGCAGACATTTGTAAAAAAATAAATGCCAAGTTATTATTTGTCAGCACTGATTATGTTTTTGGTGATGGAGATAATAAACCATGGTTAGCAGATTCAAAATTATGTAATCCAGTAAACATTTATGGTAAAACTAAACTTGAAGCTGAAAAAACGGTTGAAAATATTTTAAATAAATATTTTATTATCAGAACGTCATGGTTGTTTGGGGAAAACGGCAATAATTTTGTAAATACAATGTTGAAATTAGGTAAAAATAGTAAGTGCCTGCGAATAGTCAATGATCAAATTGGAAGACCTACATATGCTTATGATTTGGCAAAATTATTAGTAGATATGATAAAAACAGAAAAATACGGCTACTATAATGCTACTAATGAAGGAAGTTATGTATCATGGTATGAGTTTGCTTGTGAAATTTTTAAACAAGCAAATTATAATGTATATGTTATGCAAGTAACATCAGAAGAATATCGGTTAATGGCTTTAAGACCACATAACAGCAAATTAGATACATCTAAATTAGAAAAAGCAGGATTTAAAAAATTGCCAGATTGGCAAGATGCTTTAAAAAGATATTTGGAGATTTATAAATGGAACAATCAAAAGGACTTATAAAATATCAATGGTTGTTGCGTGAGCTTGTAGCAAGAGATTTAAAAATAAAATATCGCAGATCAGTATTAGGATATTTATGGAGCATATTAAATCCTCTTTTAATGATGATTGTACTGACAGTTGTATTTTCTAATATGTTCAGATTTGACATAGAAAATTATCCTGTTTATTTGCTTTCGGGTCAAATATTATTTACTTTTTTTGCAGAAGCGACAAATATGGCAATGAGTTCTATTTTGGCAGGTGCTTCATTGATAAAAAAAGTTTATCTGCCCAAATATATATTCCCAGTTTCGAGAGTAATTTCGTCTTTTACAACAATGGTTTTTTCATTAATAGCGTTAGTAATAGTAATGTTGTTTACAAAAGCTGATTTTTATATAACTTTAATAATATTGCCATTGGCATTATTTTACCTTTTAATTTTTTCAGTAGGAGTAAGCCTGATTTTATCTACTTTGATAGTATTTTTTAGAGATACACAATATTTATATGGTGTACTTTTAACGGCATTAAATTATTTAACTCCTATTTTTTATCCAGTTTCTATTTTACCTGATTGGTTAAAACAAATTATGGTATTTAATCCTATGTATAATTTTATAGAAATATTCAGGAAGATAATGATTTATGGACAATGGCCTGGTTTCATAGAACATATTATTTGTTTAGCTTTTGCTGTGGGAACTTTATTAATAGGCATATACGTTTTTAAAAAGAACCAGAATAATTTTATTTTATATATTTAGAGGTATTAAATGAAAAATTCTGTTGAAGTAAACAATGTTTCAATGCGGTTTAATTTAGCAAGGGAACATGTTGATAATTTAAAAGAATGGTTTGTGCGAAAAATAAAATGTAATGATGTAAAAATTGATGAATTCTGGGCATTAAAAAATATAACTTTTAATGTGCCTAAAGGAGATTCCTTTGCAATAGTTGGTTCTAACGGCAGTGGCAAAAGCACTTTGCTGAAAATAATAAGTGGTATTTTAACGCCAACGAAAGGCAGTGTCAATATTAACGGCAGTATAGCACCCTTAATAGAGTTAGGTGCAGGTTTTGATCCAGAGCTTACAGGCAGGGAAAATGTATTTTTAAATGGTGCTGTTCTCGGGCACAGTAAAAAATTTATGCTTGAAAAATATGATGAAATTATTGATTTTAGTGAATTGAAAGAATTTGAGGATGTACCTGTAAAAAATTATTCAAGTGGTATGCTTGCAAGGCTTGGGTTTTCAATAGCGACTATAGTTAAACCTGATATTTTAATTGTAGATGAAATATTAGCTGTTGGTGATTATAAATTTCAGGATAAATGCCATAAAAAAATGGAAACCATGATGAGTGGTGGAACCACAGTTATTTTAGTTTCACATTCGGATGATGATATTAAAAAGATTTGCCGACATGGAATATGGATTGATAAAGGAGTTATGCAATACGTTGGTGATAGTAATACAGTTTTGGAAAAGTATCATAAATGAAATTTAAGAGGTGTATTTCTGTGAAAAAAGTTTTAGTTACAGGTGCAAATGGTTATATTGGCGCCCATGTTGTAAAAAAATTGTGCGACAAAGGATTTTGTGTAATTGCTGCTGATTTTAAGTTTGATGCTATTGATAAAAGAGCTATAAGCTGTAAAGTACCGTTGTTTAGTGGCGATAAAGATATTTATGAAGAATTAGGAAGCCCTGATATATGCATTCATTTAGCGTGGCGTGACGGTTTTGTGCATAATTCTGACAAACATATGGGAGATTTGTCAAATCATATAATCTTTTTGCAAAATTTAATAACTGGTGGATTACCTAAGCTCTCTGTTATGGGCACAATGCATGAGATAGGTTATTGGGAAGGCGCCGTTGATGAGCATACGCCTTGTAATCCAATGTCACAGTATGGTATTGCTAAAAATGCATTGCGGCAAAGTTTAATGCTGTTTACAAAAGATAAAAATTGTGTATTGCATTGGTTAAGAGCTTATTATATAACTGGTGATGATTTAAAAGCTAATAACATTTTCTCTAAAATTACAAAAGCTGCTATGGAAGGAAAAAAAGAGTTTCCCTTTACCAGCGGCAAAAATAAATATGACTTTATTGATGTAAATGATTTAGCAGAAATGATAGTTGAGGCAAGTATACAAGATAAGATTAATGGCATTATTAATGTGTGCAGTGGTCAGCCAATATCATTGGCTAATAAAGTAGAAAGTTTTATAAAAGAACATGGTTATAACATAAAGCTTAATTATGGTGTGTATCCTGAAAGAAGTTATGATAGCCCTGCGATTTGGGGTAATGCAGAAAAGATAAATAAAATTATGGATATTAATTAAATGAAAGGTTTTTGATGTTATTATGCAAATGGGTAAGCGTTTAGTTATTTACTTTTTTTATGATAAAGATGGAATTGCTGATAATTATGTAGACTATTTTTTGAACGGGTTAAAAGAAGTTACTGATAAATTTGTTATTGTGGCAAATGGGAAAATAACACCAGAATCTAGAAGTATGTTTTTAAAATATACAGATGATATAATTGTTAGGAAAAATGAAGGGTTAGATGTTTGGGCATATAAAACTGCAATAGAGTATGTAGGTTGGGAAGAATTAAGAAAATATTATGAAGTATGTTTGATTAATGCTACTATAATGGGTCCGATTTATCCATTTGAAGAAATGTTTAGTAAAATGGATGAAAATAAAGATTTGGATTTTTGGGGGATTAATAGATATTTAACTGTAAATGCTAATCCTTATAATAATCCATACGGATATATACCTGAGCATATTCAATCACATTTTATTGTTTATAGAAATAAGTTTTTAAAAACTAAAGAACTTAAAATATATTGGGATAATATTCCTCAAATTAATTCGTATGAGGAAAGTGTTGGTAAACATGAGTCATATTTTACAAAGTTTTTTTCTGATCAAGGATTTAATTGGACAACATATATACATAATGATGAAGAAAAGAATTATAGTAATTACTTTTTAATGGATAATCCATTGAAAGCCTTAAAGAAGTATAGATGTCCGATTTTTAAAAGAAGGAGTTTTTTTCATGACTACAATTATTTTTTATTAAATCAAAATGGTGAAATGACAGTTAATCTGTTTGATTTCTTAAAAAATAAAACTGATTATCCTACAGATTTAATTTTAGAAAATATTATAAGAACTTGTAATCAATATGATTTTGTTAGAAATTTAAATTTAATATATGTTTTATCTTCCAAGAAAAATAATGAAAAAAAGCAAACTAATAAAAGAGTAGCATTAATTATACATTCTTATTATAAAGATTGTATTGATGAGATTTTTTTATATTCTTCAAACGTACCAGAGTATGTAGATATATATATTAATACTCCTATAAAAGATAATATTGTTTTGCTTAAAACGCTGTTTGGTGAACTACCAAATCATGTGGAAATAAAGCTTATTGAAAATAGAGGACGTGATGTAAGTAGTTTATTGATTGCATCAGAAAATATCGTTAAAAATTATGATTATGTATGTTTTTATCATGACAAAAAAGTAAAACAAATTACACCATTAGCAGTAGGAGAAAGCTTTTTTTATAAAATATCATAATGTGCTTTACATAATAAAGTATATATTGAGAATATTATTTATGCATTTGATAATGAATCTATGCTTGGCATGTTGACAAATGAACCCCCATATAATGGAGTATATATAAATAATTTGGGCAATGAGTGGGGACCTAATTTCGATATAACTTATAATTTATCCAAAAAATTAAATTTGAAAGTACCAATAGAACGAGATAAACCACCAATTGCTCCTTTAGGTACTGTATTTTGGTTTAGAACAAAAGCTCTGAATAAATTATTTAATTATAATTGGAAATATGAAGATTTTCCTAAAGAACCTAATAAAATAGATGGATCTATTTTACACGCTATCGAAAGAGTTTATCCGTTTGTTGTACAAGACGCAGGATATTATCCTGCTTATGTTATGCCAGATACTTATGCTTCACAAGAATTAACTAATTTAACTCATTTTTGTAGAGAATATAATATAATTTTAAATAAAAATAATATTTATGGAAATTTTTTGCAAAAATGTATTCAGTTAAATTTTGCACTGTTAAAAACTAATATGATAAAAAAACTTGTTTTGAGAAATAAATATTTATTCAAAGTTAAAGAAATGATTAGAGGTGTATTGCCACAAAAAATGTATGAGAAATTAAAAAAAATAGTTGTTTAAATCAAGCATATTTAATATAGTGCAAGTAATTGTTGATATATAGTTTAATATATCATTATTATGTTATAAAATTAATTTAGTGAAATTAGCAAAAATCGTATATATATTGTTAGAATGGGGAAAGAAGTGATTGTATGAAGAAATATTCATATTTAGATAGCATACGTATTATTGCTGTTTTGTTTGTTTTTATATCTCACTATGCAATGTTTTTTAATTTTGAAAGATTAGATTGGGTTTATAATATATTTTTCGGTAATAGGATTGGTGTATTTTTATTCTTAGTAGTATCTGGGTTCTTGGCAATGAATTCTTTAACAAATTCTAATAATATATTGGAGTTTTATAAAAAAGACTTATTAGAATTGTTGTACCATATTTATCCTCTTATATTATAATGAGCTTAATTTTTTTGCTTTTTGGTATGTTTAATGCTATTTTTTTACATCGTTGCCATTAGCAAAAGTTATGTATATAGGTGGAAATTTTGAAAGAATTATATGGTAATGTGAATAAAGAAGGTAATTGGGAAAATGTATTGATGAATGGATATAATAAATTAGATAGAAGTGAAGATAAAATATATTGGGTGACTGATTATTTAATGTTTGGTTCTTCCGGATATGAAATTATAAATTATAACGCAAAAAATAAATCTATACTATTTATTTGTGATTCTATGTGTTATAGAACAATTTCGTATTTGGCATTAAATTGCCATAAAATTACAATTTTAGATCCAAGATTTTTTTATAAAACTAATAAAACAAATGATGCAATTTATAAAGAAGTATTAAATAAAGAAAAATATGATATGGTAGTTGTTTTACATGGTACATTTTTTAATTTATAAATCAAATATAAAAGGAGTGTAATTATTATTAAACTAATCATTACCGGCGGAGCCGGGTTTAATGGTGATTATTTTGCGGTTTCTTGGAGAAATTGGAGTGGTAATTATCAAAATACTGTTAATTTAGCGCAAAAATTAGACTTACATGTCAACATTAATCCTGATATAATGCCGGTGGCTCCATATGGAGATATGTTTTGGTTTAGAGCTAAAGCTTTACAAAAAGCTATAGGTTATGGATTTAAATATGAAGATTTTGATGTTAAATATAAGCCGGATTTTACTATATTACACGCAATAGAACGTATTTATGGATTTGCGGCGCAAGATTCTGGTCATTATTATGCAGAAGTAATAAATAGCGATGATGCGAGGAGCGATTTAGTAAATTATCAGTATATGTTATATACATTGTGCGATAAAATGTTAAAAAATGGTCACAATCCATATAATTTTGAAATGACTAAACAAATAGTAGAGAAGTATAAAGGACAACCGCTATCTTTGAAATTATATTTAAAAATGAAACTGAAAAGTAAATTACCAAATCCTTTATGGGAAGTGGCAAGAAAAATATATCATACATTTAAATAAATTATAGCATTTTATAATGGAGGTAATATATGTTAAGAATTATTTCTTTTGATATAATAAGAATTTTTGCCTGTTTATGTATTTTAATTATACATTTTAATGCTTCAGTAAGTGGTTATGATTTATTTGGTAATTTTGTGTATAATAATGGTATTTTACCTAATACTTACTTTAATGGAGTGTATTTGGGTAATATTGGTGTTGGATTGTTTTTTATCCTTTCAGGGGCATCTTTACAATATAGCAGTGGTGTTATAACAAGAAAGAACTTAAAACAATTTTATTTAAAAAGAATAAAAGCTATTTATCCGTGTTTTTGGATAGCATTTTTTGTAGCTACATTAGTTAATTTTATGTGGTACAGAGGAATGACTCATGCTGCTGCCGAAAAAATTTTTATTAGTATTTTAGGCTTAGATGGATATTCTATGTTGATAATTGGGCGGGGATATGAGTTTTATCAGGTTGGAGAATGGTTTTTAGGATGTATAATTATTATATATTTATTTTATCCGATTTTGTCCAATGCTTTAAATTCATATCCTAAATTAACTACTTTAATTATAATGTTAATGTATATCGGGGGGGTACAAACATTCGAAGAACATTGGTTTTTCCTCCAATTTCCATATTTTATTTTAGGGATATTGTATGTTAAAATTTTCAAAAATTATCCCAAAGTGTATTTATGGATACCTACCATAGTAATGATTGTTATTAGAATAATTTTTAATGATTATCTTCACCCGCTTACTATTGCAATTATTATAAATTGGGGATTATTTCTGGGTTTTGTTTCATTTTTCGACGAAATAAATATTAAATCTGATATAGTAAAAACACGTTTAGCATTTTTTAGTGATTTAACTTATCCTGCTTTTTTAGTACATCATAAATTAATAACTTTATTGGCAGGATTGTTTAATTTACAAGTATTTCCTTACCGCTATACTATAACCCTATTTATAATATATATGATTTTAACAATATATTTATCATATAAATTAAAGAAAGCTGGTAAATTATTATCTTCTAAATTATTTGATGCTTGATATTTAAATTTTGAATAAAAAATTAATGGAGGTATATTATTATGAAACTCATCATCACTGGCGGGGCCGGGTTTATTGGCAGTAATTTTATATATTATGAGCTTAAGCAGCATTCAGAGGACGAATTGTTTGTCTGGATAAGCTGACTTATGCGGGCAATTTAAGCAGCTTGAAACCTGCTATGCAGCAGCCGAACTTTAAGTTTGTTAAAGGCGATATTGCTGACCGTGATTTTGTTTACAGCTTGTTTGAAGCAGAAAAGCCTGACGTTGTGGTGAATTTTGCGGCGGAAAGCCATGTTGACCGCAGCATTTTAGAGCCGGAGCTGTTTTTAAAAACTAACGTTATCGGCACGGGTGTGCTTATGGACGCTTGCCGCAAGTACGGCATTAAGCGTTACCATCAGGTAAGTACGGATGAAGTTTACGGTGATTTGCCGTTGGATAGGCCGGATTTGTTCTTTACTGAAACAACGCCGCTGCATACATCAAGCCCGTATTCTGCATCTAAAGCCGGTGCGGATTTATTAGTTTTGGCGTACCACAGAACGTATGGTTTGCCGGTAACAATTTCTCGCTGCAGCAACAACTATGGCCCGTACCACTTCCCCGAAAAGTTGATTCCGTTAATGATTATCAACGCTCTGCACGATAAAGCACTGCCTGTTTATGGCGATGGCGCTAACGTGCGCGACTGGCTGTATGTTGAAGACCATTGCAGTGCTATTGATTTAATTATCCGCAATGGGCGCGAGGGCGAAATTTACAACGTTGGCGGGCATAACGAAAAGAGCAATTTGGATGTAGTAAAAATTATTTTAAAGGCGCTTGGCAAAAGTGAGGATTTAATAACTTTTGTTAAAGACCGTCCCGGTCACGACAGGCGTTATGCGATAGACCCGACAAAAATACACAATGAACTTGGCTGGCTGCCGCAGACGAAGTTTGAGGACGGAATAGCTAAAACGATTGAGTGGTATTTAGCCAATAAGGATTGGTGGCAGGAAATTATCAGCGGAGAATACCAGAATTATTACGAAAAAATGTATAAAAACAGAATATAAATCAAAACCTCCGGTTAAGCGAATTGCACCCCAAAAGTTAAGCTTTTGGGGTGCAGTCATATACGAGTGGTATTGATTGTATTTTTGACATCTTACTGACGCCTTATTTTATTAATATGAAAGCGGTTTTGGCAGCAACAATTTATTTTTAAATTCTGCGCTGTAAAAATAAAATACAATTGCAGTATTTGTGTTATAATAAACAGTAAACATCTATTGGAGGTTAATCGTGAGGCTAAAAAAATGTTTTCAAACTCTGGCAATTAGTTGTATGGCATTTTTGCCTTTAAACGCTTTTGCTTCTGATGAACTAATTACAGGGCGCGGTTTGCCTGAAACTTATACAGAAGTAACTGCGCAGAAAACCACTTCCGGTTCAACACTTATTTTTTCTGACAGCCCGGAAATGGTTTACAGAAACGGCGTTTTATACCGTGATACCGTAAGCGGTGATGTAAGGATTTTCTTTCATCATGTAAATGCGATGGAAAACAATAAAAAACTCGCCGTTATACTCAGCAACGAACAAATACGCCCGGTTAAATACAGCGTTGCCAACAACAGCATTGGCAATGCGGGCTGGCATTATTTAAAGGTTGGCAAGGAAACACAGCAAAAGTATTTTTCCGGCGTTCATAATAAAACGGAAGGAAACCTTGGCTTTGGCAATAATACAGAGCTTTTAACCGGCCGCGGTTATGTGCTTGAACCGGCGCAGCTTTTGGTGGGTACTATTGATTTACACACCGACAGGCCGGTGCAGGTAAGCGTTATTATGTGCGACGAAAAAACAGATTTGGATTTATACAATGAATACGCACCTGTTCAGCCAATGGACGAGCATCCGTTAAGGGGCACTTTTGACGATGCGGACTGGAATTACACTGTATCTGCACCGCTTAATACCGATAACAACAAAGTATATATGCTTGAACTGGCATCTGAAGAACAGGGCTTTGCGCGCGGCAAGGACGGCACAACAGGTAAAGATGCTGTAAACTACGGTAATTACGGCATTGTGTATTCTGTTAATTTTACAATCAGCGGCAATAAACCGGCGGCAATGTATTTAAATCCGCTGGGCGGTTTGTTTGCCGGTTACGGTGTGCTGAAAAAAGCCGGTGAAGAAAAAATTCTGCCTTTGCCGCAGGATAAAGTTGCAATAGGCGACAGTTATGACGATTTACTTAAACTTGGAGTTTTGGAACCGGGAACATACAGCTTTATCTGGTCGCCGCCGGGTGCTTCCAACCTGCCTGTAAGGCTGTATTGGATGCAGGACGGCAGTTTATAATAAAAATCAGGGGCAGAAATGACTAAACAACAACCACCATTTAAATTAAACGACATAATTGAAGTAAATATAACAGGGCTTGGCAGCAGCGGCGAAGGTGTGGGCAAGGCTGATGGATTTACGGTTTTTGTACACGGCGCCCTGCCGGGAGAAAAAGTATCCGTAAAATTATTTCAGGTAAAAAAATCCTATGCTTCAGGCAGAATTTTAAACATTTTGGAAGAATCTCCGCAGCGCGTTAAACCGCAATGTGCTTTTTATGAAAAATGCGGCGGCTGCCAGCTTCAGCATTTAAACTATGAAGGACAGTTAAACGTTAAAAGGCAGCAGGTTAAAGATGCCATTGAGCGTATTGGGCATATTACCGGCTGCGAAGTGCTGCCGGTGCTGGGCATGGAAAATCCGTGGCATTACCGCAATAAAATGCAGTTCCCGGCAGCTAAAACGGAAGGAAAAATACAAATTGGCTGCTATGCGGCTTTAACCCATAACGTTATAAATATTGATGACTGCCTTATCCAAAAGCAGGCTAACAACAAAATTATGCAGGTTGTGCGTCAATGGATGCAGCAGTTTAATATTTCTGCTTATGACGAAACTACCGGCAAAGGCGTTGTGCGCCATGTTATGGGGCGCGCAGGTGCTAAAACCGGCGAAGTTATGGCTGTAATTGTTACAGCATGCTATGATATTCCGCATGCAGGCGAGCTTGTAACGATGCTTAAAACTGAAGTGGACGGTTTAAAAAGCATTGTGCAGAACATTAACAAAAAGCGTACCAACATAATTATGGGCGCTAAAAACCGTGTTCTGTATGGAAAAAGCACAATTAAAGACAGGCTTGGTAATTTAAAATTTAATATTTCGCCGCTGTCTTTCTTTCAGGTAAACAGCGCACAGACCGAAAAGCTTTATGCTACGGCGCTGGATTTTGCTGCGCTGAGCGGCAAAGAAACGGTTATTGACTGTTACTGCGGTACCGGTACTATTTCGCTGTATCTGGCGCAAAAGGCACGCAAAGTGTACGGCATAGAAATTGTTGAGCCCGCTATTAAAGATGCCAACGAGAACGCCAAAGCAAATAATATTGCAAATGCAGAGTTTATTTGCGGCGATGCTGCCGTGGAAATGCCTGCACTGTTAAAAAGCGGAGTAAAGCCGGATACCGTGCTGCTTGACCCTCCGCGCGCAGGGTGTGATAAAAAGGTTTTGGCGGCCATTGCCGGAGTAAAACCTGAGAAAATTGTTTATGTATCATGTAATCCGGCTTCTTTAGCACGCGATATGGCATTTTTAACGGAAAACGGCTATAAAGCAGTAAAAGCACAGCCGGTGGATATGTTCCCTATGTGTGCCCATATTGAAACTGTTGCTTTACTGATATTAGAGAAATAAAAGTTAAAACAGGCATTATACTTTTGTATAATGCCTGTTTTGCATAAAAAAGAGCGGCTTGCCGCTCTTTTTTATAACATTTTTAGTTGTTGCTATCAAAAATACTGCCGCTTTCCAGCAATTTACTATCGTAAATTGCCGGTGATTCGCCGGGATTTGTTAAATGCGGCGTTAAAATCATAATAACTTCGGTTTTTGTTTTGCTGGTGGTGCGGTTTTTAAACAGTTTGCCTAAAAGCGGAATGTTTGATAAGAACGGTACTTTTTGCAGACGTTTTTGTTCTTCTTCATTAATTAAACCGCCTATTACAAGAGTTTCACCGTCGCGCATCCTGACGGTAGTATCGGCTGTACGGCTGGTTATTTTGTAGTTTTTAAGTTCGGAAATAAGCGTGGGGGTACTGACTTCCGTATGCACAACCGAGGTTATCATACCGTCGCTGCTTACTATCGGCGTATATTGCAGTTTAATACCGGCGTCAACGTAATCGGTGGTGTTGGTTGTAACTGAGTTTTCAATTTTTTCCGTTGTAACAGGAATATGATCGCCTATAAATATACTTGCTTCACGCCCGGGTATGGTTATTATGCGCGGTGTTGCAAGAATTTTAGCTTTGCCTTTGGCAAAAAGTGCGTTTAAAGCAGCGTTAAAACGGAATTCATAATTAGCGCCAAAATGTACTATACCGCCAAAATTTTCGTTATCAGAATCATCGTTATCGTCATCATTGCCGTAGTAATTGCTGTTTTGCGGTATTTTATCCCAGTTCCAGCTGATGCCGAGGTTTTCGCTGTCTTCGCGGTTTACCGCAATTATTTTGGCTTCAAGCGTTACCTGCTGCGTGGCAGTATCAAGCGCGGATACTGCACTGCGCAGGCGCATTTCGTCGGTGGGGGTGCCGGTAAAAATAATGCTGTTGGTAACAGTATCGGTGCTTATTTTGCTGTTGGTGCCAATAAGCGGTGCCAGTGCTGTTTTAAGTTCTTCCGCTTTGGCGTAGTTCAGTTTAATAATACTGGCCGTATCGTTAAATTTTTCCATGCCTGCGGCAGAACCGACGAGTATAACATCGCCGGTAAGGCGGTAATTTAACCCTTTGGCGGCGGTAATTATACGCAGTGCGGTGTCAAAAGGCACGTCTTTAAGGTTAAGCGTAACCGTGCCCTGTACGGAACTGTCGGCAACAATGCTTTTGCCGGAAAGTGCTGCAACAGAAGCGAGTACATCGCGTACCTGGCCGTCGCGCACGTTAAGCGTAATGCCGTTTGCATAAGCCAAAGGCGAAGCCGCAATTAATAAAGCAGTTAAAAGAGCAGTAAAAATTTTAGTCATGGGCTGTTCCTCCGGCTTTTAACATAAGCGTTTGGGAGCCTTTTTCGAGCAGTACGCTGTTTGGGGTGATACTGCATACTGTAAACCCGTTAATTTTGCTGCCCGGCTGATAGTAATTGCTTTGCCCTGCAAATTCCATAATTGCCATGGTGGTGCTGCCGTTTTGCACTGTTCCTTTTAAAACAGGGATTAAGGCGGCGGTTTGGCGTTTAATATCCGGCGCGGCCGGAGCCAGAAATGGGTTGCGCTGCGGTTTGATGCTTTTAGCAGCCGGCGGCAGTTGAATGGGGGTATAAACTGCATGGCTGTTTACCGGTACATGTTTTTGCGCACTGTCTGCAAGCGTAAACTGCAAAGCGCTTAAAATCAGCATTGTGCCTGCCGTTAAGCATAAAAAAAGCGGCGGGCGTTGTAATTTAATGTGTTCCAGAAGCTGTTCCTCCAATAAACCTCCGGTATCCGCAATTTCGGTTCAATATTATACCATAAAAATTTACTTGAAGATATTATTTTTGCTGGTTATAATAATAAAGCTGCAAATTTTTGTAATGGAGAGAAAAAGTTGATAATACAAACAGAACGGACATTGTTTAAAAAAGATGAAAACGCTGATGCAGTAAAGGCGGCTGACATCCTTATTGCCAAAGCCGCTGCATCCGGCGCGAGCGATATACATATGGAACCGGGAGAAAACAATGCGTGTGTGCGTATGCGTATCGACGGCGTTCTTTACAAAGAAGCCGAAATGAATAAAACGCTTATGCGGGCTGTTGTTTCGCGCGTAAAGGTGCTGGCTGGCATGGATATTGCCGAAAAACGCCTGCCGCAGGATGGCAGCATTAAGCTGGAACTTGACGGACGCAATATTGATTTGCGCATATCTTCGCTGCCGACTATTTTAGGAGAGAAAATAGTTATACGTATTTTAGACAGGGAAAAGTTTGCACTGAATTTGGATGAACTAAATTTTACGCCGGAAAATTTAGCGCTTTACCGCAGGCTTTATAATTATGGCAGCGGCATTGTGCTGTTAACAGGGCCGACCGGCAGCGGCAAAACCACAACGCTTTATGCCACGCTGGCAGAGCTTAACAGCAGCGAACGCAATATTGTAACCATAGAAGACCCTGTGGAATACCGCATTAACGGCATAAGCCAGGTTGCGGTAAACGAAAAGGCCGGGCTGACTTTTGCAAGCGGGCTGCGCAGCATTTTGCGGCAGGACCCGGATATTATTATGCTTGGTGAAATACGCAGCCTTGATACGGCGGCAACTGCCATACATGCGGCGCTTACCGGGCACTTGGTGTTTAGCACGCTGCATACCAATAATGCCGCGGGAGCGGCGGTACGGCTTGTCGATATGGGTATAGAGCCGTTTTTGGTTGCATCTGCCCTGCGCGGAGTTGTTGCGCAAAGGTTAGTGCGGCGCATTTGCCCGCACTGCAAAACGGCTTATGCCGCAAACGCGGAAGAAAAGGCTTATTTAAACATTAAAAGCAGCGACGGTTTAACGCTTTATAAAGGCAGCGGCTGTGAAAAATGCCGCGGAACGGGTTATTTAGGGCGTATGGCTTTGCAGGAGGTAATGCCTGTTGTGCCGGAACTGAAAAAATTTATTTTGGGCAAGGCGCAGGAAGAAGCGCTTTTTGCGGAAGCAGAAAAATTTGGCGCGGTAAGTATGCGCAGCGATGGAGTACAAAAAGTATTAAAAGGGCACACGTCTTTAGAGGAAGTTTTGCAGGCCGTGCATTAAGGAGTAAAAATGCTGGAACATATTTTAAAGGAAGCCGTGCGCCAAAACGCTTCGGATGTGCATATAAAAGCAGGCGCAGTGCCGGTATTCAGAATTAACGGCGTTTTAAACAGGCAGAATTTATCTGCCGTAAGTGAAAACGCAATTACATCTTTTATTGAGCAGTACGGAACTTGTGCCGTTAACGAAACAGAAGTTGATTTTTGCTGCCGTATTGACGGCGCAGGAAGCTTTAGGGTGCACGGATATTTACAGAATGGCTTTCCGGCACTTGCCGTAAGAATAATAAAAAGTACAGTACCGTCGTTATCAGACTTGAACGCTCCGCCTGTTTTGGAAAAGCTTGCCATGCAGCGCAGCGGGCTTATTCTGGTAACCGGCCCGGCCGGAAGCGGCAAAAGCACAACGCTTGCGGCTATGGTTGATTTTATTAACCGTAATAAAAGTGCTCATATTGTTACTTTGGAAGACCCGCCGGAATACAGGTTTACGGAAAATAAAAGCATTATCAGCCAGCGGCAGGTTGGCAGTGATACCGCCAGTTTTGCACTTGGCCTTCGTGCGGCACTGCGCCAGGACTCTGACGTTATTATGATTGGAGAGCTGCGTGATGCACAAACTGCTGCCGGTGCAGTTTCCGCTGCCGAAACAGGGCATTTGGTGCTTGCAACGCTGCATACGCGCAGTGCTGTTTTGGCAGTATCGCGTATGCTGGATTTTTTTGCGCCGGAAAAACAGCCGCAAATGCGTGCGCAGCTTGCAGAAAATTTACAGTGTGTTATAGCGCAGCAGCTTGTTCCTGACTGCCATGGCGGAAGAACGGCAGCTTTTGAAGTTTTAAGCTTTACGCAGGCCGTGCGCAGCCTTTTGCGTGACGGAAAGGCACATCAGCTTGCAAGTTATATGCAAAACGGCAGGCAGCAGGGAATGCAGTGCATGGATTACGCACTGGCATATTTGGCAAAATCAGGAGCGATAACAAAACAGACAGCACAAGAATATGCTTTTGATATTGACTTGTTAAATAAATATTTATTGCAGTAAAAAACTGCACCGTTAAAGTTATTGAGCATATCATAGCTTTTGGTGCAGTTTTTTGTTTAATTTATTAATTTGTTTATGGCTTCTTCTTCGGGCGTTACATAATATGTTGTCTGGTTAGTGTAAATAACAAAGCCGGGTTTGGCACCGCCTGGCTTTTTTACAAATTTTCGCATGGTACAGTCTACGGGTATTTTACTGCCGCCGCGGGCTTTGCTGAAGTATCCTGCCAGCGTTGCCGCAGTTTGAATGTCTTTTTCATCTGCCTGCGGCAGAGTTGTTTTTAAAATAACGTGCGAACCGGGAATGTTTTTGGTATGGAACCATAAATCATTGCCGTTGCCGATTGAAAAAGTAACGTAATCGTTTTGTTTGTTGTTTTTGCCGATATATAAGGCTGTATCTTCTGAAAGCTTAATAATAGTTGGTGTTGATTTTGCCTGAGGCATTTTATTTTTGGTATTTTTTACGGTTATAAAGCCTGCGGCAGCAAGTTCTGCCTTAATTTCAGCAACTTCGGCCCTTGTTTGTACAAGTTTAAGGGCAATGTCGATGCTTCCTAAATATTCAACTGCTTCTTCCGTAAGTTTCAGCTGTTCTTTAATTTCTGCCTGCGCACGTTTTAATTTATTATAGCGTTTATAATATTTTTGTGCGTTTTCGTTGGCAGTTAAATCGGGCGCAAGTTTTATGGCCAGCGGCGTGCCGTCATAAATATTTTCCAGTGTACATTCGCTGCTGCCTTTAGCAATACGGTATAAGTTAGCCATTAAAGTATCGGCAATAATGCGCTGCTGTTCGGCATCTTCCGCCGCGGCAAGTTCTTCTTTTAAAAGCAGTATTTTCTTCTGCAGCTTTTCGGTTTCCGCATTTACTGTTTTGTTTAAAACCTCCTGTTCCGGCAAAAGAACGGGGGTAAGGCTTTGCGCAAAAGCAACGGCGCTGTTGAGCGAGGCAAATTCTTTTACGGTTTCGCCGCCTGTAAGCTGCAAAGGTTTAAACGGAAGAATTGTTTTAACGTTATTGGTGCGGGTAATAATGGCGTATACAGGCGCAGTACCGCTTTTGGCAGCGTTAATGTTTTGTTGCAAGGTGCCTATGGCATCTGCCAGTGCGGCAGCATTTGCGTTTGTAATACCGCCTTCGGCAGTTATGCCTGCAAATTTTAAAAGCTGGCCTGCAGTATACTGCCCAATGCCGGTTGTAGCTGCAATGAGTGCTTTTGGCGGCGGCAGGGGCAGTGTTTGTGCCGCTGCGGCAATATCCACCGGGGCGGATGTTAAGATATCCAGCCCATCCTGCGGCGGCGGGGCAATGTAGGCAAGCCCCGGCAGAATCTGGCGGTAACTGCTTAACGCTTTGCCAATGTGTTTCAGGCTGTCTAAAATTACGCCTTCGCTTACAAAAATAATATTGGCGTTTTTGCCGGTTAGTTCAAAAATAAGCTGTTTGCTGATAATTTGCTTTGCACTGCCTATGCTGCTTATTTCCATTGTAACAACGCGGTCCAGGCCGCTTTGCGTTATTTTGGTAATGCGCCCTTCTTCCAGATGCTTGCGCAGAAGCATGCAGAAAGCAGGCGGGGTTTCAGGGCGTTCCGGCGTTTTATCCGGCATATATAAATAGGGCGAAGCACCGGAAAAATCGGCAGCTAAAGGTATAACGGCATTTTCGGTTTTAACAAGCAGCAGAAGGCTGCTTTTGTTAGGCATAAACACTTTGTATATTTTGCCGCCGAGCAGCTTTTCCTGCAGCCGGCTTGTGAGAATATTTATTGTAATACCTTCCAAATTCATGGAAATTCTCCTTTTTTCTTTAAAAATTTGCGTTTTTCGTTTGCTTATGAAGTCATAATAGGGTATAATATTATTTCAAGAATAAGTATACAACAATTTTACTAATTTAGAAATGCGGCGGGAGGTTTTATTTTGCTTAAAAGTATGACTGGTTTTGGCCGCGGCGAATATGAGGATGAAAAGTTTTCGGCAACGGTAGAAATGAAAACGGTAAATCACCGTTACAATGAAGTGGCTATCCGTTTGCCGCGCTTTTTAAATCCCCTGGAGGACAGGATACGCAAAACTATTTTGCGCAGTATTAACCGTGGGCGCATAGATGTATTTATCACAGCAGATTATGTAAATGACGGGCTCTGCACCGTTAAAGTAGACAGGCCTTTGGCGGCGGCGTACCATAACGCTTTGCAGGAAGTTGCCGAAGCTGCCGGTATCGGCGGCTGCAAGCTGGCCGAGCAGGCAGAAGTATTGTACCTTGCGCGCTGCCCGGACGTTATCAGCGTTAAAGAGGGCTTTTTTGACGTGGAAACCATCTGGCCGCAGCTTGAACAGGCTTTGCAGCAGGCTGTTAACAACCTTGTTGCCATGCGCGAAACGGAAGGCGGCAATATTTACGGCGATTTTATCAAACGCGCCGCGCTGATTGAAGAAAAACTTTTGCAGATAGAAGCACGTTCGCCGCAGGTTGTGGAAGAATACCAGGAACGTTTGAGCGAACGCATTAACGACCTGCTTGAAAAATATAACCAGACTGTAGAGCCGGAACGCTTGTTGCAGGAAGTTGCCATTTTTGCCGACCGTACAAGCATTACGGAAGAAATTGTAAGGCTGAAAAGCCATATCAAACAATTCCGCGAAATTATTAACCTTAATCAGCCGGTGGGCAGAAAGCTTGATTTTCTGGTGCAGGAATTTAACCGTGAAGCCAACACTATTGCTTCCAAGGCCAATGATTACACCATTGCCCAGCTGGTGGTAGACATTAAGGCAGAAATTGAAAAAATCAGGGAACAGATACAGAATATCGAATAAAAGGAGGCTGCTTTATGGATATTAAGCTTATTAACATAGGCTTTGGCAATATAGTTGCTGCCAACAGGATTATTTCTATTATCAGCCCGGAATCTGCGCCGATAAAAAGAATTATTCAGGAAGCGCGCGATAACGGCACACTTATTGACGCAACTTACGGGCGCAGAACACGTGCGGTAATTGTTACTGACAGCGGCCACATTATTTTGTCGGCCGTACAGCCGGAAACCGTTGCCAACAGGCTTGTACAGAGCGATGACGAAGATGAAGAATAACGGCTGAGCAGGGGAGGGCTTATTTTGAAACCAAAAGGATTGCTGCTGGTTTTGTCGGGGCCGTCCGGCGCCGGTAAAGGTACAATCTGCCAGATGCTGCGAGAAAAGCTGCCGGATATTGGTTATTCGGTATCTGTAACCACCCGCGCTCCGCGCGAGGGCGAAGTTGACGGCGTAAGTTATTTTTTTAAAACTGTTGAAGAAGTTAAAGCCATGATTGCTGAGGGCGGCCTTCTGGAGTATGCCGAAGTATACGGCAACTATTACGGCACGCCGCGCGATTATGTTATGGATTTGCTTAATCAGGGCAAAGATGTAATTTTGGAAATTGATATTCAGGGCGCTTTGCAGATTAAAAAGCGTTTCCCGGACGGTGTGTTTGTGTTTATTGTTCCGCCTTCTCTGGATGAGCTTTCTTCGCGTATTTACAAACGCGGCACAGACAGCGAGGAAGTTATCAAAAAACGCCTTGCATCCGCCACGGGCGAGCTTGCTTACGCCAGTGAATATGACTATATTATAGTTAATGACATTGCCGAAAGGGCCACGCAGAAGGTTCTGACCGTTATGGAAGCAGAACGTTACCGCGCCGCCCGTACATATTTTATTATTGACGAAATTTGCCATTGCAGAAAAGAGGAGTGATTTTAATGTCTATGGTAGATCCTTCCATCGATTATTTAACAGAAAAAGTTGACAGCAAATATACTCTGGCCATGCTGGCTGCCAAACGCGCACGCGAACTGACTGTGCCCGGGCAGAACCTTCCGGAAAAGGAAGTAAGCATTGCCTTGAAGGAAATTGCAAACGATACCATTACTTATGAGCGCAATCAGGGTAAATAAGGGAGGCGCCGGCCTTGTTGAAGGGTAAGAAAATTGTTTTAGGTGTAACAGGCGGCATTGCCGTTTATAAAGCCGTTGACCTGGTGAGCAAACTGCGCAAACAGGGTGCAGAAGTGCGTGTCGTTATGACGGAACATGCCCAGCAGTTTGTAACTCCGCTGACTTTTAAGGAAATCAGCGGCAATAAAGTTGCTGTTTCCATGTGGAATGCCAATCAGGAATTTAACGTTGAACATATTGCCCTTGCCGATTGGGCCGACCTGTTTATGGTTGTGCCGGCAACGGCCAACATCATTGCCAAAATGGCATACGGTATTGCCGATGATTTGCTTTCGACAACGCTGCTTGCGGCACATTCACCGGTTATTGTGTGCCCTGCCATGAATACGCATATGTATGAAAACCCTGCCACACAGGAAAATATTGCCAAAATTAAAAGCCGCGGCATTGTGGTGATGCCTCCGGCAAGCGGCGTACTGGCCTGCGGTGCCGTTGGCGCAGGGCGTTTGCCTGAACCGGCGGATATAGTTAATTTTGTGAAGGACTTTTTTGCAAAAACGGAAGGCGATATGCGCGGCCTTAAAGTTTTGGTAACTGCTGCCGGTACGCGTGAACCCATTGACCCGGTGCGTTATGTAGGCAACCGCAGCAGCGGCAAAATGGGGTACTCCATTGCACAGGCAGCGGCAGAACGCGGAGCAGAAGTAACCCTTGTTACAGGTCCCAGCGCGCTTACACCGCCGCCGAACATTAAAGTTGTAAATGTAGAAACAACGCAGCAGATGATGGATGCGTGCCTTGCCGTTTATGACGGATGCGACATTGTTATCAAGGCGGCGGCCGTTGCCGATTACCGCCCGCATGATGTGGCAGCGCAGAAAATTAAAAAGAAAACCGATGATGCTTTAACGGTTGTAATGGATAAGAACCCGGATATTTTAAAAACGCTGGGTGAACGCAAAAAAGGCCAGTTCCTTGTTGGTTTTGCAGCAGAAACTCAGAACCTTATTGATAATGCCAAAGAAAAAGTTACCAAGAAAAACCTTGATATGATTGTTGCCAACGATGTAACAATGCAGGGGGCAGGCTTTGGCAGCGAAACCAATATCGTAAAACTGATTTTCCCGGACGGCAGCATTAAAGAACTGCCGCAGATGAGCAAGTACGATGTTGCGGAAGAACTTTTGAACACCGTTCTGCGCTTAAGGAAATAATTGTTGCCTTTTTTACATAAATTGGATATAATATCATAGTAACTTAATATTACTCATCAAGAGCTGGTGGAGGGATTGGCCCAATGAAACCGCAGCAACCATTGCATTAATGCAAACGGTGCTAAGTCCTGCGAGTTAATCGAGAGATGAGAATGTCGGTACAATCAGCGGCGCTCTCACAGAGGGCGCTTTTTTATTTACATAAGGAGGAACAGAATGAGAAAATTATTTACTTCCGAATCTGTTACGGAAGGGCATCCTGATAAAATTGCCGATCAGATTTCTGATGCTGTGCTTGATGCTATTCTGGCAGAGGACCCGCATGGCCGTGTTGCCTGCGAAACCGTAGTTGCAACCGGGCAGATTCATGTTGTCGGCGAAATTTCTACGAGCTGTTATGTTGATATTCCTAAAATCGCGCGCGAAACCGTTATCAATATCGGTTATGACCGCGCTAAATATGGCTTTGACGGCAATACCTGCGGCGTGCTGATTTCCATTGACGAACAGTCGCCAGATATTGCGCTTGGCGTTGATAAATCTCTGGAAGCAAAAGAAGGCAAGGCCGATGAGAATGAAGTAGGTGCCGGTGACCAGGGCATGATGTTCGGTTATGCTACTAACGAAACCCCGGAATATATGCCGCTGCCTGTATCTTTGGCACATAAACTTTCCCGCCGCCTTGCAGAAGTGCGCAAAACCGGCGTTCTGCCTTACCTGCGCCCGGACGGAAAAACCCAGGTTACCGTTGAATATGACGACGGCAAACCCGTACGCATTGATACGATTGTTATTTCCACGCAGCATGCTCCGGAAATTGCGCTGGAACAAATCCGCCGCGATATTATGGAATTTGTTGTAAAACCGGTTGTGCCGGCAGAAATGCTTGATGACGAAACCAAATATTACATTAACCCGACCGGACGTTTCGTTATTGGCGGCCCGCAGGGCGACAGCGGCCTTACCGGACGTAAAATTATAGTTGATACTTACGGCGGCATGGCCCGTCACGGCGGCGGTGCTTTCTCCGGCAAAGACCCCACGAAAGTAGACCGCAGTGCGGCTTACGCAGCACGTTATGTAGCTAAAAACGTTGTTGCCGCAGGCCTTGCCGATAAATGCGAAATTCAGCTTGCTTATGCAATTGGCGTTGCACAGCCTGTTTCCGTTTTGGTAGATACTTTCGGCACCGGCAAAATTGACGACGACAAAATTGCCGAACTTATTAAAAAGAACTTCTCTCTCAGCCCGTCCGGCATTATTAAAACGCTGGATTTGCTGCGCCCGATTTACAAGCAGACTGCTGCTTACGGGCATTTTGGCCGTACCGATGTAGACCTGCCGTGGGAACATACCGATAAGGCAGAAACTTTAAGGAAACAGGCCGGACTGTAAAATTTAAAATTTTAAACTGCGTTGAACTGCACCCCAAAAGTTAGACTTTAGGAGGTGCAGTTTTTTTATTAAAGTATTTGTCAGGATATGGTAAAATAAATAGGTAAAGTTTTAGTTGGAGTTTTGTATGAGATACGTTAACGTAGCAATAAATTTACCTGTTAAAAATTTGTTTAAGCAGTTTACCTACGCTTTGCCGCCGCAGTTTGGCTATATAGGCGCTGGGTGGCGCGTAATTGTGCCTTTTGCGCGGCAGACAACGGAAGGATTTGTTGTTGGCGAAGCAGGCAGCGATTTGCCGGAGCCTGAAAAATACAAAGAGGTTCAGGCTGTTATAGGCACTGAGCCGTGGTTTGACGATGAAATGCTGGAAGCAGCCCGCTGGCTTGCAGAATATTATATGTGCCCGCTGGCAGAAGCAATGCGCCTTTTTATTCCCGGTAAAAGCAGTATAAAGCGCCATGCTGTTTATGATGAAAACGGCAGGCTTTTATATTACGAACTGGAAAACCGCCTGAAAGAAAAAATGCAGTATTGTTATGCCATAACGGAAAGCGGCAGGCTGGCGCTGGCTGAAGGCAGCAACCGCGCTAAGGCGCAGATGGCGGCGCTGCAAATTTTGGCGCAGGCAGAGCGTGAACTGAGCGCAAAGGAGTTGGAAGCAGCAGGTGTAAGTGCTGCTGTTTTGCGTACCCTGTTGCAAAAGGAGTGGTGCAGCCGCAGAGAGCAGCGCGTTTTGCGCAACAGCTATGCCGGTAATAACACTTTAAAACAAAGTTTTGATTTAACGGAAGAACAGGCACAGGCTGTTGAAGCCGTAAGCAAAGCAATTACAGAAAAACGGCAGGAAACTTTTTTGTTGCAGGGCGTAACCGGCAGCGGCAAAACGGAAGTTTACCTTAATTTAACGGCAAAAGCGCTTGCGGAAGGACGCCAGGTGCTGGTACTTGTGCCGGAAATTGCGCTGACGGCGCAGATAGTAAAGCGTTTTCAAAGCTGGTTTAAGGGCTGCATTGCCGTTGTACATAGTAAACTATCGGCAAGCGAAAGGGCAGATGTTTTTTATAAAATACGCAATAATGAAGCGCAGATTTTAATTGGCGTGCGTTCGGCTGTTTTTGCGCCTTTTACAAATTTAGGCCTTGTTATTATTGACGAAGAACATGACCAGAGCTACAAACAGGAAGAAAGGCCATGCTATCATGCCCGTAAGGTAGCACTGCACAGGGCAAAATATTTTAATATACCGTTAGTTTTAGGCAGCGCAACGCCGTCGATAGAGAGTTATTATGATGCCATAATGAAGCGGTTTAAACATCTGCGTTTAACTGGCCGCCCAAACGGCCAGCCGCTGCCAAAGGTACAAATTGTTGATATGCGCAAAGAATTGCAGGAAAGAAATTTTTCGGTGCTGTCACGCACTTTGCAGCAGGAGCTTGTGCGTACTGCTGCGGCAGGTGAGCAGGCAATCGTGCTTTTAAACCGCCGCGGTTATTCAACTTTTGTTATGTGCCGTGACTGCGGTGAAACCATTATGTGCCCACACTGCGCCGTGGCTTTGGTTTATCATGAAGAAGGAAAAGCCATGCGCTGCCATTATTGCGGCAATACTCTGCCCGTGCCGGAAGAATGCCCCAAATGCCACAGCAGGCGCATAAAATTTTTCGGCACCGGCACACAAAAAGCAGAAGCACAGATTGCGGCGCTGCCGGAAGTAAAAGTTTTGCGCATGGACCAGGATTCCACGCTGCGCAAATTTGCACATGAAGAAATTTTAAATGCTTTTTCAAGCGGCAGGTATAATGTGCTGATTGGTACGCAGATGGTTGCCAAAGGGCACGACATACCCAATGTTACGCTTGTCGGCGTGCTTTCGGCAGATTCCATGCTGAACATGCCGGATTTCCGTGCTTACGAAAGAGCGTTTTCGCTGCTTACACAGGCTGCGGGGCGTGCAGGGCGCGGCGATAAGCCGGGGCATGTAATTTTGCAGGTGTACGATGCGGATAACCGAACCGTCCATCTTGCGGCGGCGCAGGATTACGATACCTTTGCAAAAGAAGAACTGCTGCGGCGTAAGGAACTTAACTATCCGCCTTATGCGGCGTTTTTGAAAATAACTGTATGGGATAAAAACGAAGAACGCGCTAACGGGACGGCTAAGGAAATAGCTGATTTTCTGGAGCGGCAGGCAAAAAATACGGATGCGGAAGTATTCGGCCCGTTTGCCGGTATTATTGGCAAGGTGCGCGATTTATACCGAGTTAACGTGCTGGTAAAAAGCACACAGATAAATATATTTAAAACAGCATTATGGCAGTCGCCATACCGTGACATGAAAAATGTTTATTTTGACGTTGACCCGTTTAATGTGCTGTAAAATTGCCCGTATAACATTTTTTGTGATATAATAATTATTATGAGAGCGAATTTTAGGAGGATACTGTGAGTAAATTAAAAATACTTATTGCCGGAGACCCTGTGCTGCGCCAGAAAGCACAGGAAGTTGAACGCATGGATAAAAAAACTCTGCGTCTTTTGGACGATATGGCAGAAACCATGTATGCAGCTAACGGTGTCGGGCTTGCGGCGCCGCAGATTGGCGTTTTAAAACGCATTGTTGTTATTGACGTCGGTGAAGGGCTGATTGAGCTTATCAACCCTGTTATTACTCACCGTGAAGGTTCTGCCGTTGGGCCGGAAGGCTGCCTTTCCGTACCTGATTACGAAGGTGAAGTAGAACGCGCGGAAATTGTGCATTGCGAATATTATGACCGTAAAGGGCGTAAAATGCTTATTAAGGCAGACGGGCTTTTGGCAGTTTGCATTCAGCACGAACTTGACCATTTGGACGGAGTGCTGTTTATAGACAAGGCCAAAGTGCTGATGCCGAAGGATTTTGACGGGGAGCAGTAATGATGCGTATTGTATTTATGGGAACCCCTGATTTTGCCGTTGCCAGTTTAAAGGCACTGGCAGAGCAGGGCACAGATGAAATAGTTGGTGTATTTACACAGCCTGACAGACCCAAAGGACGCGGGCAGAAGATGCTTATGACTCCGGTAAAAGAATATGCGCTTGAACGTGGTTATGAAGTTTACCAGCCTCAGCGCGTAAAAACGCCGGAAGTTATTGAACTTTTACGCGGCCTTGCGCCTGACTTAATTGTGGTAGCTGCCTTTGGCCAGTTTTTGCCGAAAGAAATTCTGGAAATGCCGAAGTACGGCTGCATAAACGTGCATGCTTCGCTTTTGCCTAAATACCGTGGGGCTGCGCCGATACATTATGTAATTTTAAACGGCGAAACCAAAAGCGGCGTAACAATTATGCAGATGGATATCGGTATGGATACCGGCGATATGCTTGAAAAAGCGGAAGTTGAGATTACGCCGGAAATGACCATGGGCGAACTGCATGACAGTTTAAAGGAAATTGGCGGCAAACTGCTGCTTGAAACAGTTGAAAAAATAAAACGCGGCGAAATTACGCCAGTTAAGCAAAATGATGCTGAAGCAACTTACGCACATTTGCTTACGCGCGATATGGAAGCCATTGACTGGAACCTGCCTGCGGCGGAGATTCATAATAAAATACGTGCCTTTAACCCTGCACCGGGTGCGTTTACAAATTTGCCCGGCGGCAAAAAACTTAAAATATGGCGTGCGGAAGTTGCCAGTGGCAGTGGCAGCAAAGCAGGTGAAGTTACCGAAGTTTTAAAGAACGGCTTTAAAGTTGCCTGCGGCAGCGGCGTTCTTCTTGTTACCGAAGTACAGCCGGAATCGAAAAAACGTATGCCTGCTGCGGTGTTCTGCAATGGCCGCGGCATTAATAAAGGTGATATTTTAGGTTGAGGTAAGTAAAGCAATGGAAAGTGTTTTGAAACCGAAAAAACGTATATTTGTTTCGCTGACATTGGCCAGTGCTTTTTTGGGAGCGGTTTTTATTTATTTATGCTGGCGCGTGGCCTTGCCGGGGCTTGCACAAATCAGTTCCACACTGCCGGTGCTTTTTGGCAGCGTTGGCATTGTGGTGGCAATAGCTCTTTTGGCAGCTGTCAGCGCCATTGTACTTGCAATTTTAGGCTTTCCAATCATCAAAACATTTTATTTTTGGGCATGGAAAGCCGTTAATATGCTGTTTCCCTTTGCTGTCGGGCTGGGGCGCATTTTTAACATACCGCGCCAGAGAATAGAACAGTCTTTTATTGAAGTAAGCAATCATCTGGTACGCCAGCATAAAATAAAAGTGCCGGCATCAAGAATTATGATTTTAACGCCGCACTGCATTCAGCTTGATACCTGCGCCCATAAAATTACGCGCAATATTGAAAACTGCCGTCAGTGCGGACGCTGCTGTGTCGGCGGAATGCTTGGGCTGGCACATAAATACGAAATTCACATGGGCGTGGCAACAGGCGGTACTTTGGCTAGGCAGATGGTAAAAGAAATACGCCCGAAAGCAATAATTGCCGTTGCCTGCGAGCGTGATTTAACCAGCGGCATACAGGATGTTTTTCCGCTGCCGGTTATAGGCGTTTTAAACGAAAGGCCGTTTGGCCCATGTTTTAATACACGGGTTGATATTAAGAAAGTTGAAGCAGCTATTTTAGACTTTTTAGATACAGAGGAAGCAGATGACAGAAAAAAGACAGGCAAATAAAAAAATAAAAAAAGATACTGCAAGGCAGATTGCGCTAGAAGTAATTTGTGCCGTTATTGATGGCGGCGCTTATGCCAATATTGCCCTTAACAAAACCCTGCGCACTAAAAAAACGGATGACAGGGACCGCAGGTTCATTACGGAGCTGGTCTATGGTACCATAAAAGCAAAAGGTACTTTGGACTGGCTTTTGTCGCAGTTATCGGCAAGGCCTCTGGCAAAAATTGACAAGGTAATTTTAAATATTTTGCGCATGGGGCTTTATCAGATTTTTTATCTTGATAAAGTACCGGCTTCGGCTGCATGCAATGAAAGTACGGAACTTGCTAAGGCCGCAAGCCATGCCGGTGCGGCAAAATTTGTAAATGGCATTCTGCGTTCTGCCGTACGCGGCAGGGAAGCGGGAACTTTGCTGTTTCCTGATAAATCTGCCGATGCAGCTTTAAACCTTGCCTTAACAAAACTGCATCCGCTGTGGCTTGTTAAGCACTGGTTAAAGCAGTTTGGCGAAGAAGAAACAGAAAAATTGCTGGATTACAATAATTTGCCGCCTGTTTTAAGCCTGCGTACCAATACGCTTAAAACAACACGCAGCAATCTTTTGGAAGTTTTGCAGGCAGCAGGTTTTGAAGCTGTTCCTTCAAAATGGTGCGAGGAAGGCATAATCTGCACCAAAACCGCAGGGCTTAATGCTTTAATGGAAAAAGCGCCGGATGCTTTTTATATGCAGGATGAAAGTTCCATGCTTGTTGCGCATGCAGTATGCCCGCAGCCGGGGATGACTGTGCTTGATTTGTGCGCTGCGCCGGGGGGTAAAACAACTCACCTTGCTCAGCTTATGCAAAATAAGGGCAGAATTTATGCCTGCGACATTCATCCGCATAAAATGGAGTTAATTAAAGAAAATGCCGTAAGGCTTGGCATAGATATTATTGAACCAGTGCTGATGGATGCTTCTGTATTTAAACCGGAATGGGCAGACAGTGCGGATTGTGTTCTGGTGGATGCGCCTTGCAGCGGTTTTGGCGTATTAAGGCGCAGGGCAGAAGCACGCTGGCGTAAAAATAAAAAAGATTTGAAAGTATTTCCGCCGCTGCAAAAAGCAATTCTGCAAAATGCAGCACGTTATGTAAAACCGGGCGGAAGGCTTATTTACAGTACCTGTACTTTGGAGCAGGCAGAAAATAACCTGCTTGTCAGTGAGTTTTTAAATGCCAATACGGAATTTGAATATGCCGGGTTCAGGCATCCGCTGACCGGCGAAGCAATTAATGAGCTGCAGCTTCTGCCGCAGCGTGATAATGTTGACGGCTTTTATATCTGCGTAATGCGCCGCAAGGAGCTGTGATTATGAAAAAAGAAATTTTTGGCTTAACGCCGGAAGAATTGCAGCAGGAGTTTGTGGCAGCAGGGTTGAAAAAATTCCGTGCTTCGCAGGTTTACCAGTGGCTTTATAAAAAATGTGTTTTTAAATTTGAGGAGATGCACAATCTCTCCAAGGCAGATATTGCCGTTTTAAATGAAAAATTTACGGTTATGCCTGCCAATATAAACATTTTAACGCGCTGGAAATCGTCGGACGGGCTTACGGAAAAGCTGCTGCTTGAATTGCAGGACGGCAATTCCGTGGAAACTGTTTTAATGCACCACGATTACGGTTACAGTGTTTGCGTGTCGAGCCAGGTGGGGTGTGCAATGGCCTGTGCTTTCTGCGCCAGCGGTTTAAACGGCTGCGTGCGTAATTTAATGAGTGCGGAAATTATCATGCAGGTTTATTTGTTTAACGCTATGATAGCTCCGCAGCAGGTAAGCCGCGTTGTAGTAATGGGCAGCGGCGAGCCAATGCTTAATTACGATGCTGTTATTGGCGCTTTAAAATTTCTGCACCGTGAGGATGCGGCCTTTATGAGTTACCGAAATATGACGGTTTCTACCTGCGGCATTATACCGGGAATTGAACGCTTAACGAAGGAAGAAATTCCCATTAACCTTGCCATTTCGCTGCACGCCGTAAAAGATGATGTACGCACGCAGCTGATGCCTGTTAATAAAGGCTTTCCGTTTCCTTCCGTTATTGACGCCGCCGAAAAATACGCGCGCGCAAGCGGCAGGCAGGTAACTTATGAATATATTTTAATAAAAGATAAAAATGACAGCCCGGAGGATGCGCAGCTCTTAAGTAATTATTTAAAATTTAAGCACGCATCAGTAAATTTAATTCCGGCCAATCCGGTACCGGAAAAAGGTTTTGAACGCCCTTCAGCAAAACGTATTGAAGGATTTTTAAGAATTTTACAGAAAAATAAAATTAATGCCACCATCCGCAAGGAGATGGGCAAAGATATTAATGCAGCCTGCGGACAGCTGCGGGCGAAGTTTAACGATAACAAGTGATTTATTCAGGGGGCGCTGTATGATAGCGGTCAGTAAAACAAATACCGGCCTTGTGCGTACTGCTAATGAGGATGCCTTATTAACGGACGGACCGGAACTGTTTGCCATCGCTGATGGCATGGGCGGTTATGCCGGCGGTGAAATTGCCAGTGTGGAAACAATTAAAGTTTTAAAAGAAGAAAAAAAGAATTTTGCCGGGCTTACAGGAGAAGCTCTGTGTACGGCTTTAAAAGAAGCTGCTTCCAAAGCTAACAGCCATCTGCGCAGCCTGGTATGCAAAATGCCTGATTACGAAGGAATGGGTACAACGCTTGTTGCTGTGTATCTGGCAAAGGACAACAAGGCTTATGCATTAAACATTGGCGACAGCCGTTTGTATTTGTGGCGCAATGGCCTGCTTAAGCAGATAACTCAGGACCATTCTTATGTGGCTGAACTTTTAAGCAAGGGCGATATAACAACTGATGAAGCACGCCGCCACCCGCAGCGCAATGTAATTTTAAGGGCAGTCGGTGCGGATGAAGGGCTTGATTCAGATGTTTTCAGCTTTGAAACAGAGCTGGGCGACAGGCTGCTTTTGTGCAGTGACGGCCTTTCGGACATGGCTGCCGATGATGAAATTGCCGCCGTTTTGAAGGAAGAAAATACGGAAAAAGCGGCGGATGCTTTAATTGAACTTGCGCTTAATAATGGCGGGCGCGATAATGTTTCGGTTATTTTAATAGACTTTTGTGCGGAGGAGATATAAATGAACAACGGAACAATTTTAAAACAACGTTATAAAATCCTGCGTCACATTGGTTCAGGCGGAATGGCCGAAGTTTATCTGGCTGAAGATTTGCTGCTTAACAGGCAGGTAGCCATAAAAATACTGCGCGACCAGTTCAATGACGATAAAACGCTTCTTAACCAGTTTAAGCATGAGGCACAGTCGGCTGCACGGCTTTCCAGCCCTTCTATCATAAATATTTTTGATGTTTGCGAAGAAGAAGGCAAGTCTTTTATCGTTATGGAATATGTGGAAGGTAAAACCTTAAAAGACCTGCTGGAAGAAAAGGGAAGGCTTTCGCCTTATAAGGCTGTTTGCATTGCCGAAGATATTGCAGCAGGATTAAGCCATGCGCACAGGCGCAATATTATTCACTGCGATATTAAACCGCATAATATTTTGATAACGGAAAATATGCGCCATAAAATTGCCGATTTTGGCATTGCCAGAATGATAAGCAATATGACGATGGTGTATACCAATTCGGTAATTGGCTCGGTGCATTATTTATCTCCGGAGCAGGCAAGCGGAAAGCCTGTAACTGCCCAGAGCGATATTTATTCCTTGGGTATTGTGCTTTATGAAATGCTTACGGGGCATGTGCCGTTTGACGGCAATACGGCAGTTGCCGTAGCCATGATGCATGTTGAAAAAACGCCGCCGCCGCTCAGCACTTACGTTGACGGGCTGCCGGCATGTTTGCAGCATGTGATAGATAAAGCGCTAGCCAAAGATTTAACCAAGCGTTACGCCAGCGCGGAAGAAATGCGTCAGGACTTAAATTCCATCAAAAATAAAATGGAGAAAAACGGCGAAGCAGAGGATTACACCGAAGCAGACAGCTTTGCTGACGAAGTTAAAGAAAAATCTGTACTGGTGACGGATGAAACGGAAGTTCCGGAAGAAACCATTGTAATGACGGTTCCTGCCGCTCCTGCAAAACCGAAAGCTAAAAAAAGCTGGCTGCAAAAAATGAAAGAAACCCAGCTTACACGCCATCAGCAAATTATGCTTGCGGCTGTGGTAGTAGTTTTATCGGCAGTATTTCTGCTTATAGGCAACGTGTTTAGCCGTGAAACTGTAAAAGTGCCGGATGTAACCGGCAAAACCGTTGTTGAAGCGCAGCAGATACTGGAAAATGCAGGGTTCAGCATAACCCTGAAAGAAGCCTACGACGATAAAGTAACACCGGGGCTTGTGCTTGAGCAGGACCCTGCCGGGAATGAAATGCGCAAGGAAGGCAGCGCCGTTTATTTAACTGTAAGCAAAGGCATTGAAATGGTGGAAGTACCAAACCTTGCAGGTAAAAATCTTGCCGACGCACGCAAAATGATAGAACGCAAAGAACTGACGCTTGGCAAAGTAGAAACAGTTTTTCGCGAAGACGGCAGCGGGCTTGTTATTGAACAAACCCCTAAAGCTAACGAAAAAATACGCCATGGCGAAAAGGTAAATCTTGTAATTTCCGAAAAACCGAAAGAAGTTACCATTCCTTCCGTAGTTGGCAAAGCATCAGGCGAAGCCATGACGGCACTTGAAAAACTCGGTTTTAAAAACATTACCGCACAAAGCGTAGGCAGCAAAAAAGTTGCCGGTACTGTTTTGAGCATTACGCCTAAAGAAGGCAGCAAAGTTTTGAACAGCACTGATGTTGTGCTGCGTGTTTCTGACGGCGTCGGTACGGCATCTCAGAATAAATATGCCGAATTTGTTGTGCCTGACGGAGCGAAAAAACAAAAAGTAAAAATTGTTGTGGTTGACGACGACGGCGAAAAAGTAGTTTACGAAGGCACCAAGCGTGAAGGCGTGCGTATACGCCAGAAAGTTGAAGTAAGCGGCAGTGCCGTGGCCAGATTCTACTGTGACAATAAACTTATAGAGGAGAAACAGCTTTGACAGCAGGCCGCATTATAAAAAATTTTAACGGGTATTATTATGTGGAAACGCCTGATAAAGAAATTGTTACCTGCAAAATAAAGGGTAAAATGAAACAGGTGCGTTTTTCCGCCGTTACGGGAGATATGGTTGAGTTTGAAAAAAATCCTGACGGCGAAAGTATGATTAAAACTATTTTGCCGCGCCGCAATTTTATGGAGCGGCCGGCAATGGCTAACCTTGACTGCATTGTAATAGCTTTTGCCTGCGCAGACCCGGATTTCAGCTATTTGCTGGCAGATAAAATGCTGGCGTTTGCCGAGCGAGCCGGTATTGAAGCTGTTTTATGCCTTAATAAAATAGACCTTGTAAGTGAAGCGCAGCTTGAAGAAATTGCCGGAGTTTACCGTAAGGCAGGCTATACTGTTTTTACTGTGTCAACTTTTAACGGAACAGGGCTTGAAGCGCTGAAAGAATATTTAAACGGCAAAATCAGCGCATTTGCCGGGCCGTCCGGTGTCGGTAAATCATCAATGCTTAATGCACTGCAGCCCGGCATAGCATTGCAGACAGGCAAGGTAAGTGAAAAAATCGGGCGCGGGCGGCATACAACTCGTTATGCCCAGCTTCTGCCTTTTAACGGCGGCTACCTTGCCGATACACCCGGTTTTGGCAATTTACTTGCTGAAAATATCGATGCGCGCGAGCTTTATAAGTATTTCTGTGAATTTAAGCATTTTGAGCACGGCTGCAAATTTGTTCCTTGCACACATACTCATGAACCGGTCTGCGGCGTAAAAAATGCGGTAGAAGAAGGTAAAATTGCCGCAAGCCGTTATGAATCTTATCTTGCAATTTTAGACGAAATAAAATTACTGAAAGAAAAGAGTGGTAAAAGATGATTAAAATAGCACCATCTATCTTATCTGCTGATTTTGCCTTTTTGGCGGACGAAATTAAAAAAATCGAAAAAGCCGGTGCAGATTGGGTTCATATCGACGTTATGGACGGCAACTTTGTGCCTAACCTTACTTTTGGCGCTCCCGTTGTAACCAAAATCCGTAAGGTAACGGATATGTTTTTTGACTGCCACTTAATGGTAGAACACCCGGAAACATATATTGATGATTTTGCCAAAGCAGGTGCGGATATGATTGTTGTTCATGCAGAAGCAACCAAGCATTTGCACCGCTGCCTGCAATATATTAAAAGCAAAGGCGTAAAGGCCGGTGTGGCACTTAACCCTGCAACACCGCTTTGCATGGTGCAGGAAGTTTTAGGCGATGCCGATATGGTGCTTTTAATGACGGTAAACCCCGGCTTTGGTGGGCAGAAATTTATAGAAAGCGTTGTGCCCAAAATTGCGGCGCTGCGTAAAATGATTGACGAAAAAGGCCTGGCCTGTGATATACAGGTTGACGGCGGCATTAATGCCGAAACCAGTAAAATTGTACGCGAAGCCGGTGCCAATATTCTGGTTGCAGGCAGCTACGTTTACGGTGCGGAAGATACTGCCGCAGCAATTGCAAGCTTGAAAGCATAAAATATTTTAAATTCAGATATATTCAGATTAGAGGAGGAAAAAAGAATGCTCGAAGCAGGAATGAAAGCGCCTGATTTTACTTTGGAAGATAAAGAAGGAAATTTGGTATCGCTGCACGACTTTGCAGGCAAAAAAGTAGTTGTATATTTTTACCCGAAAGATTCTACGCCGGGCTGTACACGCCAGGCCTGCGCTTTCCGCAATAATTACGGCGAATATAAAAATCTTGGCGTGGAAGTTATCGGCATCAGCAAAGACAGCGTAAAATCGCACAGCAATTTTGCAGCCAAGCAGGAACTGCCTTTTATTTTGTTAAGCGACCCGGAACGTAAAGCCATTGAGGCTTTCGGCGTATGGCAGGAAAAGAAAATGTACGGCAAAGTAAGCATGGGCGTTGTGCGCAGCACTTTTGTAATTGATGAAAACGGTGTTGTTGAAAAAGTTTATCCGAAAGCAAAGCCCGACACCAATGCCGAAGAAATTCTGGCATATTTAAGAGGCTGATTTGTTAATTTTAATGTTTAAAATGATACAAATAACTTGTCTTTAAAGGCATATAATGGTATAATATATTAAGAAAAATTATGACTTCTTTTGAGAGAGTGGGTATTTTACCCGCTCTTTCCTCTTATTAGGGTTAAGAAAAAGCGGAGGTGAATTATGCAGAGTGCAGAGATTGAAAAACTGGTAAGCGGCATGGCCGAAGAAATTTTGCAGGGAACAGATATTTCGCTGGTTGATGTTGAATATGTGCGTGAAAAAGATTGGTATCTGCGTATTTATATTGATAAACCGGGCGGCATCGAGATTGATGACTGCCAGATGGTAAGTGAAAAGCTGACGGAAATTTTGGACGCGCGTGACCCTATCAGGGATAAATATTATCTGGAAGTTTCTTCACCGGGTATTGACCGTCCGCTTAAAAAAGACAAGGATTTTGAAAGTTTCTACGGCAAAAAAGTGGATATTAAATTTTTTGCGCCTTGGGAAAAGAACAAAGAAATAGTTGCAGTTCTGACAGCGCATGATGAAACTACCATCAGCGCCAAACCTGTTCTTAAAGGACGCGAAAGCAAGAATCCGGTTGTATTTGAAAGAAAAACGATTGCCATGATCAGGCCGCACATAGATTTTTAAGGTTTAGGGGGAGTAAGAAAAGTGAACGCAGATTTTATTATGGCTGTGCAGGAATTAGGCAAGGAAAAAGGTATTGAGCCTTCTATTTTGTTTGAAGCTGTTGAAGAAGCATTGGTAACTGCTTATAAAAAAAATTTTGGCAGCAATCAGAATGTACGCGTTGATTTAAACAGAACCAGCGGCGAGCTGCATGTATATGCACAAAAGCATGTTGTTGAAACCGCTGAAGACAGTGCTAATGAAATTACTCTGGAAGATGCACGTAAAATTGACCCGCGCTATGAACTTGATGACATTGTGGAAATCGAAGTAACGCCGAAAAACTTTGGCCGCATTGCCGCACAGAACGCAAAACAGGTTGTTGTTCAGCGTATCCGCGAAGCAGAGCGCGGCATGGTGTTTGAAAAATATTATAACCGCGAAAACGACATTGTTACCGGCGTTATTCAGCGTATGGAAAACAGAAATGTTTACATTGATTTGGGCAAAGCAGAGGCTGTTTTAACGGTTGGCGAGCAGATTCCCGGTGAAATTTACGAATACCATGACAGAATGAAAACCTATATTTTAGAGGTACGCAAAACAAGCAAGGGCCCGCAGATTATGGTTTCCAGAACCCATCCCGGCCTTTTGAAACGTTTGTTTGAACTGGAAGTGCCGGAAATTCATGACGGTTTGGTGGAAATTAAATCTGTTGCACGCGAACCGGGCATGCGTTCCAAAATTGCAGTTTATACCAAAGATGAAAACATCGACCCGGTAGGCGCCTGCGTAGGACAGAAAGGCATGCGCGTACAGGCTATCGTAAACGAGCTGCGCGGCGAAAAGATTGATATTGTAAAATACAGCGATGATCCCGCTCAGTATGTTGCCAACGCATTATCTCCTGCCAAGGTTGTAAGCACGGAGATTTTGGAAAGTGAAAAAATCTGCCGTGTGGTTGTGCCTGATTACCAGCTTTCTCTTGCCATTGGCAAAGAAGGGCAGAATGCACGCCTGGCAGCAAAACTTACCGGCTGGAAGATTGATATAAAGAGCGAAACCCAGAGCAAGGAAGAGCCTTTTGAAAGCGCCGGGGGTGAAGCTGATGAAACAGCAGAAGATTAAAAAAGTGCCGCAGCGCAAATGTGTCGGCTGTGGTGAAATGAAGGACAAAAAATCACTGCTGCGCATTGTACGTTCTCCGGAAGGTGAAATATCGCTTGATTTAACAGGCAAAAAATCCGGGCGCGGAGCTTATGTCTGCCGCAGCCGGGAATGCATAAAAAAAGCCGTTAAGGAAAAACGCCTGGAACGTGCTTTGGAAAAACCAGTAACGGAAGAAGTTTATGCAAAACTGCTGGAGGATTTGCCCGATGGACAATAGACAGGTAGCTTTTGCATTGGGACTGGCGCAAAAGGCAGGTAAAGTCGCAGCGGGTGATTTTGCAGTACGCAGCGCTTTAAACGGCGGCAAGGCAAAACTGATGCTGATTGCTTCTGATGCGGCGGAAACATCCCGCAGGGAACTGGAATACCTTGCAAAGTCGGCCGGTGTTAATATTATTACAGGGCCTTCGCGTGCGGAAATAGGTTCGGCTATAGGTAAATCCCCGCGTACGGCCGTTGTAATTACGGATAATAATTTTGCAGCAATGATACAGAAAAAGTGCCACGATTAAGTTTGGAGGTGGATGAATGGGTAAGCATAGAATATATGAAATAGCTAAAGAATTGGGAAAAAGCAACCAGGAAGTAATTGATATACTGGCAAAAAATAACATTCAGGTTAAAAGTTTAAGTACGGTGGATGACGCTGCCAAAGAAATGGTAGTGCGCGCATTTGCCAAAAAGCCGGTTCAGCCGGAGAAAAAGCCTGCGCCTCAGCAGCAAAAAGCACAGAACAATGCTCCGAAGGCAGTGCCGGCAAAAAATGACGCAAATAAAGCCAGTGCCCAGAAACAGGTTAAAGTACAGGTGCATAATCAGCCTAAACCGGTTGAAAAAAATAAACCCCAGCAGGATAACAGGCCGAAAAATGCCGGTAATAAACCTGCTCCTGCGCATAACGAACAGCGCAATCAAAATCAGGTTAAAAACAATAATAACCAGAATAACCAAAACCATAAGAAGAACAATCAGCCGATGCAGCAGCATGGCAAGGGTAATTTGCAGCAGGGCCAGCAGGGCAAGAACAATAAGCAGAACCGTCCTCAGCGCCCGCAGGGAGGTATTTTTATCGGACCGAAAGGACAGCAGTCCGGGCAGGGTTCCCAGCAGAACCGTAATGCCGCAGGACAGCAGCAAAGCCGTTTTGAAAACCAGAACCGTGGCAGCCAGCAGGGCGGCAAACAGCAGTTTAACAAAAAACGCAATGAAAAACCGCAGATTAAAGGCCAGTATGCAAGCCGCGACAGCCGCAACATGCACAGCCGCGACCATATGATGAAAAAACGCCCCGGCAGCAGCAAACCGCAGCAGCCGGCAGTACAGGCACCGGTTGTAAGGCCGTCACGCGTTGAAGTTGGCGAAAGCATTAACGTTAAAGACTTTGCAAATCTCATTAAACGCGAAGTTAATGAAGTTATCAAAGCCTTGTTTATGCTTGGCGTAATGGTTACCATTAATCAGGATATTGATTTTGAAACAGCAGAGCTTGTTGGTACGGAATTTGATGTAGAAGTAGTTCCGCTGCCGCCGGAAGAAGACCCGACCGAAATTCCGGAAGTTGAAGATGACCCGGCAAAACGTGTGCCGCGCCCGCCTGTAATTACGGTTATGGGCCATGTTGACCACGGTAAAACCTCATTGCTTGATGCTATCCGCAAATCCAATGTAACAAGCCGCGAAGCAGGCGGTATTACCCAGCACATTGGTGCTTATCAGGTTAACTATCAGGGCAAAAAGATTGTATTCCTTGATACCCCGGGCCACGAAGCATTTACGGCAATGCGTGCCCGCGGCGCGCAGGTAACCGACGTTGCGATTTTGGTTGTAGCTGCCGACGACGGTGTTATGCCGCAGACTATTGAAGCTATTAACCATGCCAAAGCAGCCAAGGTTCCTATTATTGTAGCCATTAATAAAATGGACCGCCCGGGAGCTAACCCCGACCATGTTAAACAGCAGCTTGCTGAACATGAACTTATTCCGGAAGACTGGGGCGGCGATACCATTATGGTTCCGGTTTCCGCACACCAGAAAACCGGTATTCCTGAACTTCTGGAAATGATTCTTCTCGTTGCGGAAATGCAGGAATTAAAAGCAAACCCGAACCTTCCTGCACACGGTACCATTATCGAAGCGCAGCTTGATAAAGGCCGCGGCCCTGTGGCAACCGTTTTGGTTCAGCGCGGTACTTTAAGCATCGGCGATACGATTATTGCAGGCACTGCTTACGGCAAAGTACGTGCTATGATTAACGACCGCGGCGAAAAAGTTAAAAAAGCGCTGCCTTCAACACCGGTTGAAGTGCTTGGTCTGAACGAAGTGCCGATGGCTGGCGATATTTTGGACAGCACTGACGAAAAAACCGCCAGAAGCGTTGCCGAAAAACGCCTTGCAAAACGCCGCAGCGAAGAAATGCAGCAAAACGCCAAAGTATCACTGGATGATATTTTCCAGCGTATTCAGGAAGGCGAGCTGAAGGAACTGAATATTGTTGTTAAAGCTGACGTTCAGGGCACGATTGAAGCATTGAAATCGTCGCTTTCCAATATTAAAAATGACGAAGTAAAAGTAGTAGTAGTTCATTCCGGCGTTGGTTCCATTACCGAATCCGACGTAATGCTGGCATCCGCTGCCAATGCGCTTATCATTGGCTTTAATGTCCGCCCGGATGCGAATGCCCGTAAGGCTGCCGAAACCGAAAAGGTTGACGTACGCACTTACAGGGTAATTTATGATGCGATTAACGACGTTGAAGCAGCCATTAAAGGCATGCTCGCGCCGAAATTTAAAGAAGTTATTCAGGGGCGCGTGGAAGTACGCCAGCTGATTACAATTTCCAAACTGCTTATTGCAGGCTGCTATGTACTGGAAGGCAAAGTTACCAATTCTTCCAAAGTACGCGTAGTACGCGACGGTATTGTAGTTCATGAAGGCGAAATTGACTCCCTGCGCAGATTTAAAGATGACGTTAAAGAAGTTGTGGCAGGCTTTGAATGTGGCATAACACTTGATAAATTCCGCGATATTAAAGAAGGGGATATTTTTGAAGTTTATTCCATGGAAGAAGTTGCCGTTGACTAATAGGTACTTGTTATGGCAAGATTAAGAGTTGAAAAATTACAGGAAGCAATTAAGCAGGAACTCAGCAAAATTTTGCTGCAGGATATTAAAGACCCGCGCATTAAATTTGTTACCGTAACCGGCGTTGAACTGACCGACGATATAAGCCTGGCCAAAGTTTATGTAAGCCTGTACGGAACGGAAAAAGACCAGGAAGAAGCATGGCAGGGGCTTAATAAAGCCGTGGGCTATATGCGTACGGAAATTGCCAAAAGAATCAGGCTGCGTTTTGCACCGGCACTGATTTTTGCCAAGGATACTTCCATGGAATACAGCGCGCATATTGAAGAACTGCTGAGAAAAATTAAACAAGAGGAAACCCCGCATGAGTAAAAATTGTACGCTTGAAGAAATTGCCGGGCTCCTTTTAAAAAACGAAAGTTTTGTATTGTGCCCGCATGTGAGCCCTGACGGTGATGCTTTGGGCTCAACGCTGGCGCTGAAAATGGCACTGGAAAAAGCCGGCAAGCAAGTTACAGTTATGGTAGATGATGATGTGCCCAAGGCATTTGGCTTTTTGCCGCAGCTTGACAGTTTTGTAAAACCGGATGTAAATAATCCTGTTGTTGCAGACCTTTTGGTTGTGCTTGACGCAAGTTCGCTGGACAGAATCGGCAAGGTTGCACAGGCTGTTAAGTATAATGCCATGGTTAATATTGACCACCATATTTCCAACACGCAGTATGCTGATTATTTATACCTTAATACGGAAGCCGCAGCTACCGGCGAAATTTTGTGCGCACTGGTGGAAAAGCTGGATGTTACACCGGATAAAGATTTGGCAACCTGCCTGTATACGGCTATTTATACGGACTGCGGTTCTTTTCGTTTTGCCAATACAACACCGGCAACCATGCGCGCGGCAGCAAAACTGCTGGAATATGGCGCGCGCCCGAACGAAATTTCGGACGCTCTCGGAACGCATACCAGAGCCAACATAGAAATGCTTGGCAAGGTACTGCAAACCTTAAGCTTTTATAATGACGGTGCGGTAAGCACTATTGAAATTAACAGCGATTTATATGATAAAGAAGTTAACACCGACAATTTTATTTCTTTTGCACGTTATATTGAAGGTGTTGATGTAGCAGTATTGTTTAAAGCTGTGGAACCGTCTGTTACGCGTGTAAGCATGCGTTCACAAAAAACTGACGTGGCTGAAATAGCGCTTTCCTTTGGCGGCGGCGGCCATATCAGGGCTGCCGGATGCACGGTGGAACTACCTTTGGCAGAAGCCAAGCAGAAAGTGCTTGAAGCTATCGGTAAAGCCTTATGACGGATGGAATTATTAATGTATTAAAGCCCTGCGGCATGACAAGCCATGATGTTATCGGCTTTTTGCGCAGGGTGCTGAACACTAAAAAAATCGGGCATTCCGGCACGCTGGACCCTGATGCTGCCGGGGTGCTGCCTGTTTTTGCAGGTTCGGCAACGCGCCTTTTGGAATATGCTGCGGAGGACCGCAAAAGTTACCGCGCTGAAATTACCTTCGGTGTAAAAACCGATACCGGGGACGACAGCGGAACGGTTACGGAACGCAGCAGCCTGCCTGCATGCAGCAAAGAGGATTTTGCGGCGCTGCTGGCAGAATTTACCGGCAGGCAAAAACAGCTGCCGCCAATGTATTCGGCCTTAAAACTGAACGGACAGCCTCTTTACAAGCTGGCACGCAAGGGCATAAGCGTTGAAAGGCAGGAGCGCGAAATTTTTATTTACCGTTTGCAGTTGCTTTCTTTTTCGCCGCAAAAAGCCTTGCTTGATGTTGAATGTTCCAAAGGTACATACATCAGGACGCTTTTGGAAGATATATGCGCAAAACTTGGCGTTTGCGGCACAATGAGTTTTTTGCTGCGTACTTCGGCAGGCGGATTTAAAATAGAAAATGCCGTTACTTTGCAGGAACTGGAAAACGGCGCTGAAAAATATTTGCTGCCTGAAGAAACCGCGGTTATGCATTTGCCGGAGCTTGTTTTAACGGACAGGCAGGCCTGGCGCATTACGCAGGGCGTAGCAACCAGCATGGCAGAAGCTGCTGATGCCCTTTACAGGCTGAAAGGGCGCAGCGGAGAGTTTTTCGGTATCGGCAAAGCCTCCGGCGGAATAGTGAAAGGCGTAAAAATACTGCATCACGCAGAAAAACCACAGGAACTTATTTGAGGTTGTTTATGGAAATAATTACATCTCTGGATGCTGAATTAAAAAATAAATATCCTGCAACGGTTATTGCACTCGGCACGTTCGATGGCCTGCATCTTGGCCATACTGATGTAATAAATACGGCCAAAGATTACGCAGAACGCAGCGGGCTTAAGCTGGCAGTTTTTACTTTCAGCAACCATCCGCTGGCATTAATCCGTCCCGATTTGGTTCCGGTAAGAATTATTTCTGCGGAAGAAAAAATAAAACTTCTTGAAAGTTTTGGCGTGGATTATTTAATTAATATACCGTTTACAGAAGATTTTGCCGCCTTGTCGCCGGATGAATTCTTGGATAGGCTGGCCTGCTTTAATTACCGCTGTTTGGTAGTTGGTGAGAATTTTACTTACGGATTTTTGGGCAGCGGCAAAACGGAAACGCTGGAACGCAGCGGCAGAAAAAACGGCTTTGATGTTATTGTAAGGCCGCTTGTAAAAATAAACGGAAACATTGTCAGCAGCACCGGCATCCGTAATCTTATACAGGCAGGGCATATAGAATATGCCAACCGTATGCTGGGGCGTGCTTATGCTATTACCGGCACAATTGTGCATGGCGAGCAGCGCGGACGCAGACTTGGTTTCCCGACTGCCAATATTGAACTTCTGCACGGCGAAATGGCTGTGCCTGCGCCGGGCGTATATGCGGTAACGGCTTCTATAGAAGGCTGCATTTACGAAGGCATGGGCAATATAGGCAACAATCCGACTTTTAACGACGTTGAACATGCAAGGCTGGAGGTTAATTTATTTAACTGCAGCGGAGATTTATACGGAAAAACAATGTCGGTGCAGTTTCGTAAATATATCCGTGCCGAAAAGAAGTTCAGCGGAGTGGAAGAACTTTGCCGGCAGATTGAAGAAGACAAAAAAGCAATAAAAACTTACTTTTTAAATAAAAAACAGTTGCCTGATACATAAAACTGTGATATACTTTTAAAGTATTATTTTGAACCATTGCTTGGAGATACGCTGCTCCGGCGGTTTCTATGCACTGGCGATTACAGAAAAATGGAGGAATTACAATGTTAACACCTGAAAGAAAACAAGAAATTATTCTTGCAAATGCAAGACACGAAGGCGATACCGGTTCTCCGGAAGTACAAATCGCAGTATTGACTGAACGCATTAAATATCTTACCGAACATCTGAAAGAACACAAAAAAGACCATCATTCCCGCCGTGGCCTGCTCAAAATGGTAGGTCAGCGCCGTGGTTTATTAAATTATCTTATGGCTAAGGATATCGAGCGTTATCGTGCAATCCTTGCAAAGCTCGGCCTGCGTAAATAATTGGCAAATAAAGGCCTGCTTCATTGCGAAGCAGGCTTTTTTACCAGATACAGAATATTTTATTGTAACGCAAGTTTTGTTATGATAAAATAAAAGGGTAATTTAGTTATAGGAGGAAGCCAAGTTGATTACAGCGTTAAGTGTATTGGACGTTATTGTCAGCATAGCATTAATTGGCTCTGTGCTTATGCAGTCCGGCAAGGGTTCCGGCCTGTCTGACGCTTTTGGCGGCGGTGGCGGTTATTTTGGTAAAGGCAATGATATGGATACAATGATGGCTAAAGCTACCATTGTTTTGGGCATTTTGTTTGCCGTTATTACACTTGTAATTGCCAAATTGAGCATGTAATTTTATTTTTATAAAATAATAAGCAAAGCTTTTGTAAAATCCTGCATCCTTTCAGATGTAGGATTTTTTTGTATATGCTATAATAGATATGTATATATCAGGAGGTTTAAACGTGGCTAAACTTGGCGCAAAACCGTTCTTTTTTAAGGGCGGCAGCGAAGGCGTGCTTTTAATACATGGTTATACCGGCGCACCGGGAGAAATGCGCCTGCTGGGCGAATTTTTGCACAGCAGGGGTTATACTGTGCTTGGCGTTTTGCTGCCCGGGCATTGTGAACCGGCATCCGTTCTGGCAAAAAAGACTTTTGCAGACTGGTATGACGAAGTTAAGTGCGGGTTTATGCGTTTAAAAACCATTTGCAGCAAAGTTTATATCGCCGGGCTATCCATGGGCGGGCTGTTAACTTTAAAAGCCGCGGCAGAACTTGCTCCTGATAAAATTGTGGTTATGGCAGCGCCCATATATGTTTTTGACAAAAGACAGATTCTGCTTCCGTTTTTGCATTTCTTAATCCGTTATGTAAAAAAACATCAGCGCGAATTTGATGTTCCGGAAGAATATTGCGTACACAGCGAGGTAATGCCGACAAAGCCGCTTTTAAGCATGTTTAAATTTATAAAAAAATGTAAAACCGGCTTTTTAAAGAACGTTACCGTTCCGTGCCTTGTTATGCAGAGTAAAATTGAACATACCGTGCGCTGGCAGAGCGCGCAGTTTATTTATGATAATATCGCATCAGAAAAGAAAAAATTAATATGGTTTGAGCATTGCGGCCATATTTTAACTTTAGATAAAGAAAGGGAAGCAGTATTTAATGAAGTATTTGCTTTTTTAAAGGAAAGATAAATGTTTGAAGACAAGGAATATCCAATGTGTTTTGCCTGCGGCAAAAAGAACCCTATCGGTTTGAAAATGACTTTTAAAATGGATGAAAAAGAATGTGTGTCTTATTTTACCCCGAAGGAAGAACATCAAAGCTATAATGGCATGATGCACGGGGGGTTAATAAGCGTTTTGCTTGATGAAATTATGGGGCACTATTTGTTTTGTATGGAAGGCAAACCTGCTTACACGGCAAAAATGGAGCTGCGTTACCGCCAGCCTTTAAAAATAGGCGAGGAGGTTAAATGCGTGGGAACGCGCGTTAAGCAGAAAGGCCATTTGGTTGAAATGCATGGCGAGATTATAACAAAAAAAGGTGTTGTGGCGGCAGAAGCTACTGCCAAGATGATGCTGGAGGATTAAAATGAAAAAAGGAAAAGAACAGATTTTGGAGTTTATGAGGCGCAGCAGTTATGCGCCGCTGACTGCCGAAGATTTAATTGAAGAAATACCTATAACAGGCAATTTAAACAATTTTTGGCAGGATTTAAAAGAATTGCAGGAAAACGGCGAAATTATAAAGACCCGTTTCGGCACATTCGGATTACCGGAACGTATGGGGCTTGTAGTTGGGCGCTTTCAGCTTACAAGCAAGGGCTTTGGCTTTGTTATTCCCGATAATAAAGGCGAGCGCCCTGATGTGTTTATTCCGCCGCGCCTGCTTAATGGCGCCATGAATAACGACCGCGTTATGGCGCGCGTAGAAAAGGGCGGAGGCAACAAAAATAAGCCCGAAGGCGAAATTATACGCATTATTACCCATGCAAACAATAAAATTGTCGGTACTTTTAAAGCCAGCCGCGATTATGGCTTTGTAGTGCCGGATGATAAACGCATAGGGCAGGATGTATATGTTTTAAAACGCAATTTTGGCGAAGCCAAAAACAACCAGAAGGTTGTTGTGGAGATTACGGAATGGGCTCCGGACAGCCGCCGCAATATCGAAGGCAAAATTGTGGAAGTGCTTGGCAATACAGGCGATGTCGGCATGGAACTTTTGTCGCTGATAAAGCAGTATGATTTGCCGCTGGAATTTCCGGAACAGGTTATTGCAGCCTCCAAACGCGTGCCGAAAACCATTAAAGCCGCAGAACTGGACGGCAGGCACGATTTGCGTGACAGATTAATTGTTACCATTGACGGCGACGATGCCAAAGACCTTGACGATGCCGTATATGTAGAGCCGCAGGAAAACGGCGACTTTACGCTGGGCGTTTATATTGCGGATGTAAGCTATTACGTACACGAAAATACTATTTTGGACCGCGAAGCGCAGGAGCGCGGCACCAGTGTTTACCTTGTAGACAGAGTGCTGCCGATGCTGCCGGAACGCCTTTCCAACGGTATTTGCAGCCTTAACGCAGGAGAAGACAGGCTGGTAATGTGCTGCGAAATGCTGATAGATAAAAAAGGCCGTATTAAAAGCTACGATATTTTCCCCGGTGTTATTAACGTGCGTTACCGTTTAAGCTACCGCATTGTGCGTGAAATTTTGGTCAATAAAAATGCCGAATTAACGGAAAAATATAAAGACGCGCTGCCGATGCTGGAAGAAATGGAAAAACTGTGCGTTATTCTACATAAAAAACGCGTAACGCGCGGCGCAATAGATTTTGACCTGCCGGAACAGAAAGTAATTCTGGATGAACAGGGCAGGCCGCTGGAAATAGTACAGCGCGAGCATGGGCTTGCCGAATCAATCATTGAGGAATTTATGCTGGCGGCCAACGAAACGGTTGCGCGCCATATGGCCCTGCAAAAATGGCCTTTTGTTTACCGCGTGCATGATAAGCCCAATGAAGAAAAAATGCGCGATTTATCGCTTTTATTAAGCCGTTTTAATGTAAAAATGCCGGTAGCCGCAGATATTAAGCCGCTGGCGCTTCAAAAAGCATTAATCGCCATGGAAGGCCGCCCGGAAGAACGCATGGTTTCCACGGTTGCACTGCGCTCTTTAAAACAGGCCGTTTACCAAACAGATAATATCGGGCATTTCGGGCTTGCGGCAGAGTATTACACGCATTTTACATCGCCGATACGCCGCTATCCGGATTTGATTGTACACCGTTTGCTGCATAAATGGCTGGCTGACCCGTACATGAAAGAAAAAACAAAGGACGAATATATTAACAAGCTTGACCATATTGCCGAACATTCATCAATACGCGAGCGCACTGCTGCCGAAGCTGAACGTGCAACCGTCGATTTGAAAAAGGCCGAATACATGGCAGGGCATATCGGCGAAGAATATGACGGCATAATATCCGGCGTTACTGCCTTTGGCATGTTTGTTGAACTGGAAAACGGTGTGGAAGGCCTTGTGCATATCTCCAGCCTGCTGGATGATTATTACGAATTTATTGAAGAAAATTATGCATTGATGGGTACGCATACGCGCAAATGCTACCGCTTGGGCGACCCTGTGCGCATTGAGGTTTTTCAGGTTAATATTGCCGAACGCAATATAGATTTTATACTTGCTGGTGAAGATGAAAGCGTGCGCGAACGCATTAAAATGCAGCTTGCCGAACAGCGTAAATCCGTAAGTTACCGCAGCGATGTGCCTGATAAAAAAGGCAAGAAGAAAAAGGGCGGCAAGGATAAATTTGCCAAACGCGGCAAGGGCGGCATTGGCGGCAATAAATATTTAAAAGACAGTAAGAACAAGCACGGCAAAAGAAAGAAAAAACAGAGGAATAAATAGTGGAAAAGAAAATAAAAATTGTTGCAGAAAACAGAAAAGCGCGCCATGATTTTACAATTCATGAAACTTACGAGGCAGGCATTGCCTTGACGGGTACGGAAGTAAAATCGCTGCGCGCGGGCAAAGCTAACATGAAGGACAGCTATGCCCAAATAACCAAAAACGCGGAAGTAATTGTCTGCAATTTGCAAATCAGCCCCTATGACCAGGGCAACCGGTTTAACCACGAGCCGTTGCGCGACCGTAAACTTTTGCTGCATAAGGCAGAAATCCGCCGCCTTATCGGCAAAGTAAAAGAAAAAGGTTATACGCTGGTGCCTTTAAAAATGTATTTTTCGCATGGGCTGATTAAAATAGAAATTGCCCTTGCCACCGGTAAAAAACTGTATGATAAGCGCCAGGATATGGCAAAGCGCGACGCTAAACGCGAAGTGGAACGCGCTTTGAAGGAGCGGAACAGGTAGCAGTAAAATTTAAATAAAGGAGCTGGTTGATTATGAAAAAATTTTTAATGTTCGTATTTGCTGCTGTGCTTGCAGTATCTGCCGTATGCTTTGCAGAAGCGCCCAAGGCAGCTGAAGGCACTCAAACGGTGCAAACGCAAACTGCCGCAGCTTATAAAACGCTTACGCCGCAGCAGGCAAAGCAGCGCATGGAACAGAATGATAAAATTGTTGTTCTGGATGTGCGCACGCAGGAAGAATTTGCAGCAGGGCATATTCCGGGGGCAGTTTTGCTGCCGGTAGATTTAATTGAAGCTAAATCCGAAGAAGTTGCCAAAGTACTTCCGGATAAAGATGCCGAAATTTTGGTTTACTGCCGCAGCGGCAAACGCGCACACCGTGCATCGCAGGCATTGGCAGACATGGGCTATACAAATATTGAACATATCGGCGGCATTATGGACTGGCCGTATGAAATAGTAAAATAATATAAAAAAGGCTGGTTACAGTTTCTTCTGTAATCAGCCTTTTATGTATAAGATAAGCAGTTATTAAAAAGTTCGACTGCATAGCTTTTGGTGGAGATGAGGGGAGTCGAACCCCTGTCCGAAAATATTGCAATATGACTTTCTCCGAGCGCAGGCGTCATTTTATTATTCGCTTCCGTGCCGCCTGACGGCGGGCTGCCCGGTTGCTATCCCAAAAGGTTTCCCCTAAAGGCTACGGGAAAGGCCTTTAGAGTATCCTGCTGTTGGCGTCCAGAGCATTCCCGCAGGAAAGGAATGCAAGGACGTAGCATTAAGCTGCTAAAGCGTAATCGTTTTTAGCGTTTATTTTTAAACGTCCGCCGTTTAACGTGCTGACGGAAACACGGCTCGCTTATCATACCACACCTATCCCCGTCGAAACCAGTACATCCCCGTGATAAGTGTAATTTATTAAAATATTATAGCATATCTGTTACAAAATGTACAACTAAAATTATAAAATAATCTTTCGTTAAAACAATTTACCCTTTGCCTTTCATTTTTATATGCAGAAGTGTATAATATAATTATATAACTACTATTAAAAAGGAGAATGAATAATGAAGGAATACACTCTCCCGTATGGCAGCGGCTGCCAGAAGGTAATGCTGCCGGAAGAACATATATTGTACGATATTCATGGCAATAAGGCGTCCGTTGCCGGTGATATTAAAGAGGCTACGCTTAATGCGCTGCGCAGCCCGGTTGAAAGCGCTCCGCTTAAGAACGTTGTGCAAAAAGGCGATAAGGTTGCCGTTATTGTAAGCGATATTACTCGCCTTGTGCGTACTGCCGATTTTCTGCCTGTTGTTATTGATGAAATTAATGCAGGTGGAGTGCCTGATGAAGATATCACCATTGTTGTTGCAACAGGTACGCACCGTGCCCATACGCCGGAAGAAGATGTGCTGGTTTGCGGGCAGGAAATTGTAAACCGCATTAAAATTCATCAGCATGACTGCCGCAATAATGCAGAACTGGTTGACCTTGGCGTTACCAGCCGCGGCACACCAATTTTAATTGATAAAACAGTGGCAGAAGCCGATAAAATTATTATTACCGGCGCCGTGTCGCTGCACCCGATGGCAGGCTTTGGCGGCGGGCGCAAAGCTGTTATGCCAGGCGTAAGCGGCCACGCTACCATTATGCACAACCACGCTATGGCACTGGCAGATGAAGTTGGTGCAGGATGCAATCCGCTGTGCGAAACAGGCGTTTTGGAAAATAACCCGCTGCATGAAGATATGACGGAAGTATGCGCAAAAATTAACCCTGCGTTTTTGGTAAACATGGTGTTCAGCCCTGAAGGTGACCTGCATGAAGTTGTTGCCGGGCACTGGTATAAAGCGTGGGAAAAAGGCTGCCATGACCTTTTGGCAATGGCAGGCGTGCATATTAAAGAGCAGGCAGATGTCGTTATCGCTTCGGCAGGCGGCAGCCCGAAAGATATAAACCTGTACCAGAGCTGCAAGGCTCATATGAACGCTGTTTTTGCGGTAAAACCCGGCGGCTATTTAATTTTAACGCTGGATTGCCCCGATATTAAAGAACCTGCTATTTTTACAGACTGGTTCTCCAAATCCGATATTCTCAGCTTTGAAAAAGAAGTGCGTGCCGATTTTTCCATTCCGGCGTTTGTGGCGTTTAAAACAAGATGCATTGTAAATTCGCTGCATACTTATCTTGTAACAAGGCCGGAAAACTTTGAATTTGTACGTGCTACCGGGCAGATTCCCGTGGCTTCGCTTGAAGAAGCGTGGAATATGGTGCAGGCTGACCTTGCTGAAAAAAATAAAAAAGACTATACAATTACCGTTATGGGGCATGCCTCGGCAACGCTCCCTATTTTGGACAAGTGAGGAAGCATGAAGGAATATAAGCTGAAATACGGCAAAGGCGAGCAAAGCGTAATGCTTGATGAAAGCAAAGTTTTGCAGATTATCGACGCCGCGCCGGGTGAAAAAATAACCGATTTAAAAAAGGCTGTGCTGGATGCCGTCCGCAATCCTGTCGGTTCTGCGCCGCTGCGCGAAGTAGTAAAGCAGGGCGATAAGGTAGTAATTCTGGTAAGCGACATAACACGCGCGTGGACGAGAACGAGCGAGTATCTGCCTATTGTAGTGGAAGAACTTAACAACAGCGGCATACCGGATGCGGATATTTCCGTTATTGTTGCGGCAGGAACGCACAGGGCTAATACAGACGAAGAAAAGAAAATTATTGTTGGCGAAGATTTGTACAACCGCTTGAAAATTTATGACCATGATGCTTACGATATGGATAAAAACGTGTATCTTGGCACAACAAGGCGCGGTACGCCGGTATACCTTGACAAGCGCGCCGTTGAGGCAGACAAGGTAATTTTAACAGGCGGCATTACACCGCATTTGTTTGCCGGTTTCGGCGGCGGGCGCAAAAGCGTGCTGCCTGGTATTGCAGCTGCCGAAACAATTAACCATAACCATGTTATGGCATTAAGCGATACGATTGGCGGCGGCATAAACCCTGATACCTGCCTTGCCAAAACATGGGATAACCGCGTAAGTGATGATATGTGCGATGCAACGGCGCTTTTGAATCCCTGTTTTCTGGTAAATGCCATTATGGATGCTGACGGCGATTTTTACGCTGTTGCTGCCGGCCACTGGCACGAAGCATGGTTGGAAGGCACACGTATTGTAACTAAACAGCAGGGCGTAAAAGCCAAAGCTAAGGCCGATATTGCAATTAGCAGTGGCGGCGGTTATCCGCGTGACATGAACCTGTATCAGGGAATGAAGGCTTATGTGCCTGCAGCCATGGCATTAAAAGAAAGCGGCGTTATTATTGCAGTTCTGGAATGTGAGGATATTGCCGAACCGCCGGTATTTTTCAACTGTTTCCATTATGACGATTTAAAACAGATGGAACAGGATGTACGCGATGGCTTCAGCATTCCGTTTTACGTAGCTTTTTATACCTGCTGCCTTGCTGAACGTTTTACCATAATTTTGGTAACCAAGCCGGAAAACTTTGAAAAAGCACGCAAAACGCGCGCCGTACCGGTAGCAACCTTGCAGGAAGCAATGGCAATGGCTGAAAAAATTGTCGGCAGGGAAGATTATACCGTTAATATTATTCCGCACGGCATGGCAACCATTCCGTTTTTTGATTAATGTTTTCAATTTTTTAATATAAATGCTTTTTAGGGGAAAGGAAGATGATTATGGCATTAAAAAATTTTAAATTTGGTTTTGGTGACGGTTTTCAGGAAGTTGCACTGCCGGAAGAACACATTCTGCAGGTAATTGAAGGCAACGAAAGCGAAAAAATTACTGACGTAAAAGCGGCAGTTTTAGAAGCAATGCGCGAGCCTATTAACAGCAAACCTTTGCAGCAGTGCGTTAACAAGGGCGAAAAAGTAGCAATTGTTGTAAGTGATATTACCCGCCTTGTGCATACAGACCAAATTCTCATTCATATTGTTAATGAACTGAATCTTGCAGGCATTCCCGATGAAGATATCAGCATCGTGGTTGCGCAGGGCACGCACCGTCCGCAAACACACGAAGAAGACGTAATTGTCTGCGGGCAGGAAGTAGTAGACCGCATTAAAATTTATCAGCACAGCAGCAAAGAATCTGTATGCGTGCATGTAGGCGATACTCCGCGCGGCGTGCCGGTATGGATTGACAAGCATGTAACCGATGCCGATAAAGTAATTTTAACCGGCGGTATTACCGTACATCTGCTTGCTGGTTACGGCGGTGGCCGCAAAAGCATTCTTCCGGGCGTTGCCAGTGAAGAAACCATTCAAAAACACCATTCTCTGGCACTTGCCGATGAATTTGGCGGCGGCGTGTATCCCGGCGTTTGCACTGCAAATATCGAAGGCAACCGTTTCCACGAAGAACTTTGCGCTGCCTGCGAATTTATCAACCCGTGCTTTTTGGTAAACAACGTGCTTGATAATGACGGTGATTTTGCCAAAATAGTTGGCGGCCACTGGTATGATGCATGGCTGGAAGGCACTAAAGAAGTATTAAAAATTCAGGGCGTTAAAGCCAAAGGAAAAGCAGATGTGGTAATTGCTTCTCCGGGCGGTTTCCCGAAAGACATTAACTTGTATCAGGGCAGCAAAACTTATGATACTTCCGCACTTGCACTTAAAAAAGGCGGCATTTTAATTGCTGCGCTTGAAGCACGTGAAATTAATGACCCGCCTGCATATATGGAAAGCTTCCGCTTTGATAATTTAACGGATATGGAAAAAGCCTTGCGTGAAGAATTTTCCATACCTTTCTATGTAGCTTTTGTACTGGCCAGCCTGTGCCACGAAAACACTGTTTACCTTGTAACCAAACCCGAAAACTTTGAAGCTGCAAGAAAAACAGGCCAGATTCCTGTTGCAACCATTGAAGAAGCATGGCAGCTGGCGCAGGAAAAATTAAAAGCTGAAGGCAAAACCGATTACACCATTAATATAATGCAGCATGCGGCCAACACAGTGCCTATGATTGAAGAATAAAACTTATATTAGTTACAAAACTTAGTTACAAAACTTAGTTACAAAACCGTCGTACAAATATGTATGGCGGTTTTTGTTTTATAATTTTCAAAATAAAAAATTCCTAATGCAAGCCTTAAAACTTACATTAGGAATTGACAGTTATTATAATCAGTTAAAACCGAGCATTAAACCAATATGGTAAACCGTAAAGGCAGCCAGCCAGGCAACGCATATTTCGTAAGCCATAATGGCAATAGTGGCAATGCCGGAATTCATTTCACGCTTTATTGCTGCAAGCGCTGCCACGCATGGTGGGTAGAGCAGGGCAAAGGTTAAAAAGCTGAGCGCCGTAAGCGGGGAGAAAAGGTTCTGCAATGCGCTTCCGGTAAGCTCATCGCCGCTGTCGGTAAGAACGGAAAGCGTGCTTATAACAACTTCTTTGGCCGTAATGCCGGTAATTAATGCCGTTGCCGCACGCCAGTCGCCAAAGCCAAGCGGAGCAAACACAGGCGCTATAAAAGAACCGATTTGAGCAAGCATGCTGTTGGCTGGGTTTTCTACCATGTAAAAGCGCGTATCAAAACTTTGCAGCAGCCAGATAACAATGCTTGCAAGGAAGATAATGGTAAAGGCCCTGTGCAGGAAGTCTTTGGCTTTGCTCCACATGTGCAGGCCGATGCTTCTTGCGGTAGGCAGGCGGTAAGCAGGCAGTTCCATTACAAACGGAACAGGCTGGCCGTTAAATACAAAGGCTTTTAAAAGCAGGCCCGACAAAATAGCAATTAAAATGCCTGTCAGGTACAGGTACATCATTACCTGTGCACGGTTTTCGGCAAAGAAAGCCGCGATAAAAACACCGTAAACCGGAAGTTTGGCGCTGCATGACATGAAAGGAGTTAAAATAATTGTTATTTTGCGGTCACGCTCACTGGCAAGAGTGCGTGTTGCCATAATTGCCGGTACGCTGCAGCCGAAGCCGATAAGCATTGGTACAAAAGATGAACCGGAAAGCCCGATTTTACGCAGCAGCATATCCATTACAAAGGCAATGCGCGCCATATAACCTGTATCTTCCAAAAGAGAAAGGAAGAAGAACAGCGTTACGATAGTTGGCAAGAACGAAAGCACGCTGCCAACACCGGTAAATACGCCGTCGATAATAAGCGAGTGAATAGGCGCGCTGACATTGGCTGCTGTTAAACCTGCGTCCGCCGCGTCTGTTACGGCGGCAATGCCAAGCTCCAGCAAATTACTTAATTCTGCGCCTATAACATCAAAAGTAAGCCAGAACACCGTAAACATTGTTAAAAGGAAAATAGGTATAGCCAGGTATTTATTTGTTAAATAGCGGTCCATTTTTACAGAACGCTTCTGGGCAACGCTTTCATCGGGCTTATGAACAGTCTGGCTGCACAGTTCTTCAATATAAGTGTAGCGCATATCTGCCAAAGCAGCTTCTTTATCCGTATCGGCTGCCGATTCAAGCTCTGTAACAAAGTGGCCTATAATATCCTGTTCGTTTTCCGTTAATTCCAGTTCTTTGGTTAACAGGTCATCGCCTTCAATGAGCTTAGTTGCCGAAAAACGCAGCGGCAAGCCTTTTTTGCGTACTTTAGGTTCAATTAAATGGGCGATGGAATGAATTGCCACATGCGCCGGGCCGGAGCAAAAGTCAAGGCGCTCAGGCAGCTGATGAGCTTCAGCGGCGTTTTTTGCGCGGCGGATAAGTTCATCAACACCGGCACCGGAATTGGCCGTTATTGGAATTACCGGTATGGTTAGTTTTTTCTCAAGCGTTTTAATATCAATACTGCCGCCGCTCGCCTGTAATTCGTCCATCATATTAAGGGCAATTACCATTGGCGTATTAAGCTCTATAAGCTGCAATGATAAATACAGGCTGCGTTCAATATTGGTAGCATCAAGAACGTTTACAATAACATCCGGCTTGTTGCGCAAAAGCAAATCGCGCGTAACAATTTCCTCGGAGGTATAAGGCGAAAGGGAATAAATACCGGGAAGGTCAATAACGGTAATATCCTTATCCTTCAGCAAAATGCCTTCTTTTTTCTGCACCGTTACGCCGGGAAAATTGCCAACATGCTGGTTGCTGCCGGTAAGATAGTTAAAAAGCGTGCTTTTGCCACAGTTCTGGTTTCCTACAAGTGCAAATGTAAGTTTCATGCTTCCTCCGGCTGCACGGTAATTTTTTTAGCGTCATCCAGCCTCAGGGTCAGCTCGTAGCCGCGCAGAAAAATTTCGATAGGGTCGCCTAAAGGCGCTCTTTTACGCACCATAACCCTTGTTTTGGGGGTCAGCCCCATATCTAAAAAACGGCGGCGCAAAATGCCTTCACCGCCAACTGTAATAATCGTGGCTTTTTGCCCGATAGCCAGATTATTTAAAGTAATAGCTTCCATATTTAATTTTCTCCTTTGATTACTTATGACTAACTGCAAATTTATTATATCACTACCAAAACTCATTAGCAATCAAATAAAAGTTTTTAAAATTTTTAAATAACTAAAGCTGATAAATGAAAAACATTATTTATTAAAAACACACGTGAATGATAAGCAGGCGCTTACTGAAAAATGCTGTAATTTTAAAGGAAAAACCGTTCATACGTGAAAAAATAGTAAACTTGCTTGACAAGATTTCTTTTGGGTATATAATTGTAATTGAGAATAAGTTTTGTTAGAAGGGAGAGGCAGAATGAAACGTAATACTATTCAAAGACAGCTTGTTATTGCTGCAGTACGCTTCCTGGCGGACCATCCCACGGCTGACGAGGTTTATGAACGCATAACCATGGAATATCCCGATATCAGTAAGGGAACGGTGTACCGCAACCTTAACTCGCTTGTGGAAAGCGGGCTTTTAAATAAGGTTTCCGTACCCAGCGGCGCAGACAGGTTTGACCATATGCTTACCAAGCATTACCATATTAAATGTTCCCATTGCGGAAAATTTATGAATGTAGAGAATATGGATTACATGGAAGACCTTGACGAAAAGGTTGCCGCAGTAACCGGCTTTAAAATGCAGAGCCATGATATTGTTTTTAATGGATTGTGCCCCGATTGCCAGAAGCTTGAGGCAAAAGAAGCACAATAAGTGCAGAAGCACAAATAAAATTTATTTTATGGAGGTATGAACAATGGAATTTAAAGGAAGCAGAACCGAAGCAAACTTGCAGGCAGCATTTGCCGGTGAATCTCAGGCAAGAAACAAATATACCTATTATGCAGGTATTGCAAAAAAAGAAGGTTACAATCAGATTGCCAATATTTTTGAAGAAACCGCAGGCAACGAAAAAGAACATGCCAAAATCTGGTTTAAACTTTTAACCAGCGGCGGCGTAGCACACAGCAGCCTGCCCGATACTTTAACCAACCTTAAAGACGCAGCAGCAGGCGAAAACTATGAATGGACCGAAATGTATGCCGAATTTGCCAAAGTAGCAAAAGAAGAAGGCTTTGATTATATTGCCATGCTGTTTGAAGAAGTTGGCAAAATTGAAAAAGAACACGAAGAACGCTACAATGCACTGGTTGCCAACATTGAAAATGACCGTGTATTTAAACGTGAAGAAAAACAGGTTTGGATTTGCGGCAACTGCGGCCATATTGTAATTGCTGAAAAAGCTCCGGAAGTTTGTCCTGTTTGCGACCATCCGAAAGCATATTTTGAACTGCGCAAAGTAAACTACTAATATCTGAACGGTAAATAACCAGTCCCCGGTGGGAAAATCCTGCCGGGGATTTTTGTATTCTTTTAAAAACTTAACTTGCAAAGTGTTTTTTATAATGCTATGATGAAAATGGTTTGTTTAAGGAGGCAGTTTATGCAAATAAGCCATATTACTTTTATTGTACACGATATTGAACGTACAACAGTTATGTTGCAGCTGCTGTTTGATGCTAAAGTTATATACGACAGCGGCAAGAATACTTTTTCGCTGTCGCAGGAAAGATTTTTTGATATTGATGGTTTGTGGCTGGTGATTATGCAGGGTGAATCTTTAAAGGAAACAACCTATAACCACATAGCTTTTAAAATTGATGAAAAGGAATATGATGAATATAAAAAACGTATTGAAACTCTTGGCTTAACCTTTAGGGAAGGGCGCAGCCGTATAGAGGGAGAAGGGCGTTCTTTATATTTTTATGATTATGATAATCATCTTTTTGAGCTGCATACCGGTACGCTGGCAGCGCGCTTAAAAAGTTATGACTGTTATAATAAACAACATGGAAGGGTTTAAATATGATTTTAATTGCATGTGCGGATGACAATTTAGGTATGCTGTTCAACTCGCGCCGCCAGAGTATGGACAGGATTTTGCGTGCGCGGCTGCTGGAGCTTTGCGGCACGCATAAACTGTGGATGAACGCATACAGCCACGGACAGTTTGATGAAACTGCTGAAGGCATAACCGTTGATGAGGATTTTATGGCAAAAGCAGGCAGTGATGATTATTGTTTTGCCGAAAACATCAGCGTTAAGCCTTATGAAAAAGAAATGCAGAAAATTATTTTGTACAGGTGGAACCGGGTTTATCCGGCAGATTTATATTTTGACATTGATTTAAAAAACTGGCACCTTAAAGAGAGCAATGATTTTGCCGGTTCATCCCATGATAAAATTACGGAGGAAATTTACGTAAAATGAGAAAAATATTTGCTGTAATTTGTTCTTTAATGCTGGCTGTAAGCCTTGTTTTAAGCGGCTGCGGGCAAAAAGGCAGCAATGCCGCCGCACCGGCAGGCAGTTCCGTTAACGCCGCCGGTATTGCTTCTGTACCTGCGTACAGCGGCAAGCCCTTTATTGCAATTAACGGCAATAAGCCAAATTTTACCGAGGCTGATTTAACAGAAAAATCATTTGAAAAATACAGCCCGCTGGATAGTTTAAAACGCTGCGGCACGGCGTTTGCCAATGTATCCAAAGAAACTATGCCCAAGGAAAAGCGCGGCAGCATTGGCCAGGTTAAGCCGAGCGGCTGGCAGACAGCAAAATACGATTTTGTAGACGGTAAGTATCTTTATAACCGCTGCCATTTAATCGGCTATCAGCTTACGGCTGAAAATGCAAACGAACGCAATTTAATAACAGGAACGCGCTATATGAATGTGGATGGCATGCTGCCGTTTGAAAATATGGTGGCCGACTATATTAAAGAAACCGGCAACCATGTTTTATACCGTGTAACGCCGGTGTTTAACGGCAATAACCTTGTGGCGTCAGGCGTACAGATGGAGGCAATGTCCGTAGAGGATAAAGGTGCAGGCATAAGCTTTAATGTTTTTTGTTATAATGTACAGCCGGGCGTGGAAATTAACTATGCAGACGGCAAAAGCAAACTGGCAGAAGGGCAGCAAACGGCAAAAACTGCCGCTGACAAACCAAAAGTTTGCCCAACTGCCGATGATTACGCAGTACAAAGCTATGTGTTAAATAACGGCAGCAAAAAATTCCATAAACCTGATTGCAGCGGCGCAGAAAAAATTAGCGTTAAAAATAAGGAAAACTTTAAAGGGCGGCGTGCCGAATTAATCAGCAAAGGCTACAGCCCGTGCGGAATTTGCAAGCCTTAACCGGAGGTTAATTAATGGGATTAGTAGATGATTATTTATCGGCCTATAAAGTAGGCAAAAAAGAGCAGATGGCTGCGCGCATGGCGTTTTTTATCAGCGGATTTGCGGTTGCCACCTGGGCGCCAATGATACCGGCAGTTAAAGATAAACTGCAAATTGGTGCCGATATATTAGGCATGCTGTTATTAAGCATCGGCATCAGTGCTTTTATTTTTATGCCGCTGGCAGGTATGTTAAGCCGCAGTTATGGCTGCAAAAAAGTTTTGCGTACCGCTATTGCTGTTATGGCAGCGGATTTGATAATTTTATCGCTGCTTGGCAATATTTGGGGCTTTTTGGTATTTCTTGCGGTTTTTGGCGCGGCAATGGGCTGCATAGATGTTAATATGAACCTTAATGCCGTTATCGTAGAAAATGCTTCTAAAAAGCGTATGATGAGCGGCATGCACGCTTTATGGAGCGTTGGCTGCTTTGCCGGTGCAGGTTTATTCAGCCTTTTGGCCAAAGCTGGGCTTGGCATAACAGTTATTGCCGCCATACACAGCCTTATAGTAATGGTGTTTACAGTAATTTACAGCTGCCACTTTTTAAATTTTAAAGGAGCGGGCAACGAAAAACCAATTGCTGTTCCAAAAGGCATAGTAGTGTTTTTCGGTTTGCTGGCGTGCATAACATTTTTGGGCGAAGGTGCAGTTATGGACTGGAGCGGCGTTTTGCTTACTGAAGTAAAAAATACCGAGCTTTCGCTTGCAGGCGTAGGCTATGCCGTTTTTTCGGTAGCAATGCTGTGCATGCGCCTTTTGGGCGATAAAATAGTAGCTGTGCTCGGCGAAGAAAAAACATTGGTTTTTGGCAGTGTTATCGGCGCCATTGGCTTTTTAAGCGTTATCTTTTTGGAAAACTTTTATGCCATTCAGCTTGGGTTTGTGCTGATGGGATTAGGGCTAGCCAACATAGTGCCCACAATTTATTCGCTTACAAAATACCAGAAAGTTATGCCCATTAACGCAGCTGTAACGGCAATAACCAGCATGGGTTATACCGGCGTAATTTTAGGGCCGGCAGTTTTAGGCTTTGTTGCACATGGTTTCGGCATAACGCAGGTATTTTATCTGCTGGCAGTTTTGCTTGCCGCTCAGGCCGTGGCCGTTAAATATTACTTTGCCAAAATGGGTTAGAAGATTGTTTAAAACTTTAAATTTTAGTATAATTAAATAAAGTATAACAAGGAGCGGCAAAGATTATGGGCTGTGTAATCATCAGACAGGCAATCAGGCAGGCGAAGCGGCGTTATAACTTAAGGCCGGCACTTTGTTATGCACTTAATATTGACAATAAAATTAACGGGCGCTTTGCTGTTTACGCTTAACGCAGACAGCAGGGCGTCCTTTTGTATCTTGGCGCAGGCTGTTTGAAAGGGGAAGGCCTTATGAAAGAATTGCTGGAAAAGATAGTGGAATGGAATGAAGCAAATGAGTATCAAAAATGTGTTGATGCCATTGAAGCCATACCGGAAAAAGAACGCGGCTATGAACTGACCGTGCTTTTGGGCAGGGCTTACAGCAATTTGGGCGTGCTTGGTGATAATAATTCCAAGGCAAACGAGGACGGCGTAGATATATTTCTGCTGGAAAAAGCCGTAAATATTTTTGAAAGCGTGCGCCTGCAAGGGCTGGATGACTGGTATTGGAACTGCCGTATGGCTTACGCTCTGTGGATGACATCTGGGCGCGAGCTGGAAGCGCTGGCCTATGCACGCAAATGGCAGCAGTTAAAGTCTGATGACGAAGACGCGGCAAATTTAATTAAAACCATCGAAGAATATATTGAAGAAAATTACCGCGAACCGGAAGTTTACAGTTTTGAAGAAATGCAGAGCGTTGGGGCGCATATTGAAAAATATTTCGGCAAGTACGACCGCGTAATGCATGAATTGGCATCGCCTGATATTCACGTGGATATTTATGTTATCCCGCCACGGGCGGAACACGAATATTATACGCTAGTAACCTGCGGCATGGGTGCGCATAAAATGGAAGTGCCTGATGAGCTGAAAAACGAACAATTGGAACGTGCCGAACTTTTAATTAACCTGCCAGTCGGTTGGCAGCTTGACGAAGAATCACTAAAGGACGAAAAGTGGTACTGGCCTATACGATTTTTGAAATTTATGGCGCGCAGCCCTGTTAATAACGGAATGTATTATGACTGGGGGTCAACGCTTGAATTTGACGATATTACCAGCTTTGATGACAGTACAAAGCTGTGTTCGGCTGTTGTTTTAAGCCCCGGTGTTTTTGGCGAAGCAAGTTATGCCTGCACGCTTCCAAATGGCGATGCAGTAAATTTTTATCAGGCAATACCGCTTTATAAAGAAGAACTTGATTATAAAGTGGAAAACGGGATGGATAAATTATTGCAAAAATGCCCGGATGAAATTTTGGAAGTCATCAATCCCAGCCGTTTAAACTCTGTTACTGATGCAGAAATATTAAATTATGATGACCGCGAAATGGACTGTGCCGCAGAGCATTTAAAACTGATACAGGAACATAATCTTTCGGTTGATGAACTGGCAGTATATAATCATATGGCGGCATACCAGTGCTGGTGCATAAACCATAATTTAATGGGCGACGTTTTTTTGCAGCAGCACGGTGACGTGGCTATAAATGTAAAAAACAGCAGTCTTAAGGATTTGCGTACTTTTGTGCGTGATGAACTTGGCGGCAGGCTTATGATAATTGATTACAACTATAAAGGAGTATGTTTTGCCAACTGGTACAACACCGGCAACCGCAGCATGCCCTACGCCTTTATTAAAGATTTAAAAGCATACGCAAGAGAATATTTTAAAGGGCAAAGGCCTTGCGCAGAAGAAGCGGCATACCTGCTTTTGCCATGGGGCGACGAATATTGCCGGGCTGTTGAAAAAATTATTGAAGGACGTTTTGCCGAATGGCAAAAACTGTGCGGAGAAGAAAATGCTGTGCAGCTGTTTATTGATGAAAGCAATTTTAAAGAACTGCTGCCAGACTGGCAGGGAGCACGGCATTGCCGTATAAGCAAACGGATTATAAAAGACGGATGTACCGTAGGCTTTTGCTGCCGGGAGGAGCCTGACAGCGACGATACCGGCTGGGACAGCGGCTGGTATTTTGAAGCAGGCGATGAAGATGAAGTTTATGCCGGTGAAGATGCAGAGTATGGCATTTACGATTTAAATACTGTCTGCAATTTGTATCCGGAGCTTTTGCCTTTGTTAAACAGCCCTTATGGTACTGCTTTTGAGCGCAATAAAAGGGGCAGGCTGGTGCAGATAAAGGACGGCTGGGAATAAAATGGATAAGGCTTTGACAGATTTTATAACCGAATACCGTGATTACATAACACTTTTTACAGGCATTGTGCTTGCTGTTGGAGCGGTAAAAAACTGGAACTGGCTGTGTAACCCGGTCGGCAAGCCGGACGCACAGCTTTTAAGCCGCGGCATGTACCGGCTTATTTTTGGCGCGCTTGGTTTAATACTTATATTTTGCGGTGCAATGATGATATCTGGATGAATGGATAGGTATTTTTGTGAAAATGGCTTGCAGAAAATAGTACTATATAGTATAATCCCGTACAGGAGGAATATAAATGGAAATTAAAGGCGGCAATTATGTTTCGCAGATTAAAAGGCTTAGCGACAGAATTTTAGAGCAGATTTTAGCGGAGAAAAACATTGATGCCTTTAACGGCGCGCAAGGGCGTATCTTATACGTTTTGTGGAGCATGGACGGTATTTCTCTGCGCGAATTGGCGGATAAAACAGGCCTTGCGCCAACGACGCTTACAAGCATGGTTGACCGTATGGAGAAGGCAGGGCTTGTATGCCGTATGCCAGATAAAAACGACCGCCGCAAAACCTTGCTGGCGATTACCGCCAAGGCTAAAAATCTGGAGCAGGATTACAAAGCTGTATCCGATAAAATGTCCGAAATTTTTTACAAAGGCTTTTCAGATGAAGAAATCCGCACTTGCGAGGCAATGCTTGCCAGAATTTTAGACAATATGAAAAAATTAGGTTGAACCTCCGATTGTTTACTGGAAAGGATGATTTATTATGACTAATGAATTAAGAACTTACCTTACTGAACAGGTAAATGCTTTAAAAAACGCACCTTCGTGCTGTGCAGAAGCCAAAGCAGTTTGCGCTGAATGGCTGGAAGCAGCCGGTACTGATAAAGAAGCAGAAATGACCAAAAAGCTTATTGCCGAAGTTGAAGCAGACATTATGCCTGTTGATGGTTTAATTGCTTTTGCAGGCAGCGAAGCAGGCGTTAAAGTTTTTGGCGAGGAAATGGCTAAAAACGTACTTGCCCATGCCGAAGAAATTAAAAAGAACGGCGCAAAATTCTGCGATTGCCCGGCCTGCACTGCCTGTGCTGCCATTATCGCCAAAAAAGCTGAACTGTAATTTAACAGCGTAAATAGTAAAACAGCACTCCGAAAGTAAAATTACTTTTGAAGTGCTGTTTGCTTTTACGTTGCTTTATTTTTAGTTTACGCTTTCGGCTCTTTCCAAAAAGCCGCGGATAATATCGCAGGATTTGGCGAACTTTTCTTTTTCGCTTTCATTAAGTTCTACTTCTAAAATTTGTTCAAGGCCGTTTTTGCCGATAACGCAGGGCACGCCTGCGGCAACATCTTTTTGCCCGTATTCACCGTTAAGCGCTGTGGAGCAGGGCCAGATAAGTTTCTGGTCATGGAAAATTGCTTTTATAAGCATTACGGCAACATTGGCAATGCCAAATTCGGTACAGCCCTTGCCGTCAACTTCAATATCACCGGCGCGTTTAACCTGTTCCTGCAAATCATCAAGGTTAAGTGCGGCAAGCCTTGGGCTATTTTCGCGCATCTGCAAAAACGGAGTGCCGTTAATAAATATGCGCGACCATACGATAAAGCTGCTGTTGCCGTGTTCGCCCATGCACATTGCCTGAATGGAGCGGCGGCTGTAACCGGTAGCGGCAGAAAGCACGCGCAGCAGGCGGTAGGTTTCCAGGCTGGTGCCGGTGCAGAAGCAGCGGTTTGTCTGCCAGTTCATCTGGCGGCGGATGTATTCACAGATAATATCGGCAGGGTTGGAAATACTAATCATAATGCCTTTAAAATCAACCTGTTTTAAATGGCCGATTACTTCGTTTGCCATGCGGATGGTATCATCGAACATATCAAGGCGTGTTTCGCCGGGTTTTCGGCTGCGCCCGAACGCAACAACCATAATATCGGCATCGTTAAGCTCTTCGTATTCACCGGCGCGTATAACAGCGTCATGTCCGCATAAAGCTCCGCTTACGCAGTCGTCAAGGTCCAATGCCTGGGCAGCGGCTTTTTCTTTTAAAATATCAATTAAAACAATGTCATCGGCTTCGCCGGATTGAATAAGGCCCAGTGCTACATGAGAGCCAACATGCCCGGCACCGATAATGACAACCTTTCTTGTTTTCATATACTATACCTTCTTTTTACGTATTACAGCGTCAGCTGCATTTACATAATACTATAAATTTTTAAAAAGTGAAAGTTAATTATTATTTTGACGGAATCAAATCCGGCTTAAATAATTTTGTGTTTCAGATATTACAATTAGCTGCTAAAATAAGCAGCAAAGGAAATTTTAATTGTAAATTGTTTGTAAGGTTTATTGCTTATTATTGTTATGTTTTTGTATAATTATTATAGATGGTATATTGTTTAATTTTAAGGAGTGAGGGATGATGAAAAAGGTATTGTGTACATTATTGATGGCAGCATTTATCAGCCCGTTATGGGCAGCGGAAACGGAAGCTGCACCTGAACAAAAATTAATGCCTGCTATTACCGCAGATACTGGCGGCAATGAGCTTGGCGTTGTAAACGATATTCTGCGCGCGGCAAGCGGCAAGGACAGCCCTTTTGACCATGATAACGGCAGAGGCAATGACGATAAATGGCGTCACGATAATGGACGTCGCGGCAATGACAGAAAAGACAGGGACAGATGGGAACGTAAAGACCGCCGCGACAGGTATGATGACCGTTTGGATGACGATGATGACAGATGGGACGACGACCGTTGGGAGCATGACGATGATGACAGATGGGATGACGATCGTTATGAAGACGACGATGACGACAGATGGGACGATGACCGCTGGGAAGATGACGACGACAGGTGGGACGACGACCGTTATGAAGACGACGATGACGACAGATGGGATGATGACCGCTACGAAGATTAATTAAAATATGAAAAGAAAAACTCCTGCCCGGCAGTTAAGTTTGCCAAACAGGAGTTTTATTTTGTTTTAGCGCATATGCTTCATAAAATACATAATATTGTCGATGGTAAGCCGCAGATCATCTTTCGCCCTTAATTTAATCTGTTCATAGGGGAGGGCAACGCGGTTAATGCTGAAAATTCCGGTTACGCCTTCCTCGTAGGCTTTTTGAATAACGCTGCCGATATCGCCGACAACGGCAATAAGCGGGACGGATGATTTTTTAGCACGGCGTGCGACGCCAATAACTACTTTGCCGCGCAGGGACTGGGTATCAATTTTGCCTTCGCCTGAAATAATAAGGTCTGCGCCTTCAAGCAGGTTATTAAAATGAACGGTATCAAGCACTGTTTCTATGCCCGGCTGTAAGGTGCTGTTAAAAAATGCCGCCATACCGCCGCCCATGCCGCCTGCTGCGCCGGAACCCGGCAGGTTCAGCACATCTTTATCCAAATCACGTTTAATGATTTCAGACATGTGATAAAGACCGGCATCAAGCATTTTTATACAACCTTCGTCAGCGCCCTTTTGCGGACCGAAAACAGCGGAAGCCCCATGCGGCCCGCAGAGCGGGTTATCAATATCGCACATGGTAACAATAGGAACTTCGCGCAGAAGCGGATTAATGCCGCTTGCGTCGATAGCGGCAATATCCTTTAAGGTTTCACCGACAGGGACAAAACTTTCATTTTTGCTGTTGATAAAGCGTACGCCCAGAGCTGCTGCCGCACCGCAGCCGCCTTCGTTGGTTGCGCTGCCGCCAAGGCCTACAATAAGCTTTTTGCATTTGTTGCGCAAAGCGTCTTCAATAAGCTGGCCTACGCCGTAAGTGGTGGTTTTTTCTGCGCGGCGGTTTTCGCCGACCAGCGGCAGCCCTGCCGCTGCTGCCATTTCAATTACAGCAGTGCCGTCAGGTAAAATTCCGTAAAAAGAATTTATTTCGCGGCCGTAAGGGTCCTGTGCTTTAACGCTTACTTTTTCGCCGCCCAGTGCTTCCAAAAAGGCGTCAACGCTTCCTTCACCGCCGTCGGCAACCGGAATGCTTACAACTTCAGCTTCCGGATAGTGATGGTGTATGCTTTCTTCCATAATGGAGCAGATTTCCATGGAAGACATTGTGCCTTTAAAAGAATCGGGTATTAAAAGGATTTTTTTCATAAACTACTCCTTAAATCAGCAGAACAGGGACAAGAGCCAGATACCAAGCATGGAAGATACGCCAAGCACCAAAGTGCAGACGGTCTGGGTTTTGTAGCCCTGGTCAGGAGTCATTTCGCCGAAGTTGGTAACAACCCAGAAATAAGAGTCATTAGCGTGCGATACTACCATAGCGCCTGCGCCGATTGCCATAACGGTAAGGGTGGTAAGCATCGGGGTATCAAGGCCGAGTACGCCCAAGAGCGGTGCAACAATGCCTGCGGTTGTTGTAAGGGCAACGGTGGAAGAACCCTGAGCCGTTTTAAGAATTGCAGAAAGAAGGAACGGAAAGAAAATACCGATAGTTTCCAGAATGCCTGCGTTGGCTGTAATGTACTGTACCATACCGGAAACAGCAATAACTTTGCCGAGTACGCCGCCGGCAGCGGTTACAAACAAAATAGGGCCGGAAACTTTTAAGGTTTCATTGGTAAGTTCGTAAAATTCACCGGTTTTGCCGGAGCTGATAAGCTGGGCAACAGCAAAGATAACGCCTACTGCCAGTGCAATTACAGGTGTGCCGAGGAAAACACATACATCGGCGAAGAAGCCGGTCCATTTAGCCATGTTGGAAATGGAACCCAAAGCCATTAACAAAATAGGAATGATAATAGGAGCGAGGGACATGAACGCGCCCGGAATATTTTTGTGGGAAGCCATAATTTCTTCATAAGTTTTTACAACTTCGCCGTCGTTAATGTCTTCCGGAGTTTTAACTTTCGGGCCGATATATTTGACGAAAGCATAGCCTGCAATAAGCGGGAAAATGGAAACTACCATGCCCATGCCGATAACCAGCAGCAGATTATTGCCAATGCCCAAAGTATTTGCCGCAGCAATAGGGCCCGGTGTAGGGGGAATAAATACATGGGAGATGTAAAGGCCGGCGCTTAAAGCTACCGACATGCCAACGCTTGGCGCAAGAGTACGTTTAACCAGCGCTTTGCGGATAGGGTTTAAAATTACAAAGCCGGAATCGCAGAATACAGGAATGGAAACAACCCAGCCCATAAGTTCAATGGCGAGTTCCGGGTTCTTTTTGCCAACCAGTTTAATAATAAGGTCTGCCAGTTTAAAGGCTGCACCGGTAATTTCCAAAATGCCGCCGATAAGGGCACCTAAAATAATAACGATACCGATACTGGTAAATGTGCCGGAGAAACCGGACCCGATAACAGTGGCAATGCCCTGAACCGTTTTGCCGTCAACTTTGGTGTCCACCAGAGGAATACCGGCAACAAGGCCAAGAACAAGAGATACGGTCATAATAGACAAAAACGGATGAATCTTGTACTTGGAGATAGCGACAATCATGACGATGATAGCGATAACAAACGCTATCATTAAACCTAAACCTGACATAATAAAAATTCCCCCTTAATTTAATAGGTATTTTAAAATTCTTATATAGAATACTACATTTTTAAGAAAATGTAAATTATTCTTGATAAAATTTAACATAAAGTTAACGATAAAACTTATAATAGCATACACTATTATAAAATGATTTTACTTTTTGGATAAAGACGTTTTTGTGGTAAAATAAAAGAAAAACTATCGGAGAAATATTTATGAATAAACTTTACTATGTCCCCCTGGGGTGCAGTGCCAGAGGATATTTTATTAATGAAATAGCAGAGAAAGGCTGGGAAAGTTCGCTTTTGGTTCTGCCCAGCGGCGTGCTGCAAAGCCGTGCTTTTAAAGAGGGCGCAGTACGCGTAAAAAATTTTGACGATGTTGCAACCGGTTTGCTTAACGCTAACGGCTATGCCGGTTTGCAGCGCATTTCACGCCGCACGCAGGAACTTATTGTCGAAGAAATTCTGCAAAAATATGCCCACGATAATAAACTTGATTATTTTAATATTCTGGTTGAAAAGAAAGGCTTTGTTAAAGCGGTAACATCGCTTATTGGGCAGTTATCGCGCAGCGGCGCCAAAATGGAAGAAATTTACGAAGCGCTTAACGGCTGGGACAGACCGGGAAAACTTGGGCTTAAAGACCGCGAAATTGCCGCCGTTTATACGGCTTACCGCCAGAAATTAAAAAAAGAAGACTGGTTTGACGTTGAAGGCTTGTACCGCCTTGCTGTTTATGTACTGCAAAAAGATAACCCGGTTGTTCCGTGGGAAAATTTATATTTCAGCGAGTTTTACCGTTTTGACGGATTGCAGATAGAACTGCTGTGCGAACTGAAAAAACATTGCAATATAAACGTTGGGTTAATGTATGACCCCAAGCGTCCGGAAATTTTTGCGGCAACTGAACATGCCTTTGCCGATTTAAGCCGTTTTTTGGATATGGAAAAATTATTGCCGGAACTGCCTGAACGCGAAAGCAGTTTGAAAATACTGACGGAGTATCTTGGTGAAGAAAGCAGTGCCGTATATTCCGGCAGCGGCATAAAGCTGCTGGAGGCCGCAAGCCGTGAGCAGGAAATACGCACTGTACTGCGCAGAGTTAAAAAGCTTTTGCAGAAGGGTATAAAAAGCAGTGAAATTATTATTTTGCTGAGGGATTTTTCGTTTTATGCCGGCCTGCGCAATTTAAGTGATGAATACGGCATTCCAGTTTCTTTGCCGCTAACGGCAAAACTGAATAATGAACCTTTAACGGAGTTTATGTATCTGCTTGTTAAAACAGCCGCTTATTCTGCACCGGCAGCCGCAGCCGGTAATTTATGCACGCTTATGGGCTGTCAGGCAGTAAAAATGCTGTTTGAGTTCGATACGGAGCTGCTTTTGCGTTTGAAAACGGAAAAACTCTATCAATCGGCGGACAGTTTTGTTGCTGGCGGCATGGAAGTGTTAAAAGATGAAGAACAGCAGGAATTAAACCGTTTGCTGGATTTAATAAAAACTGTTCCCGAAAATGCCTGCATCAGTGAATATTGCACAGCGGCAGAAAATATTCTGGAAAAGCTGGACATTGCTTCCAAACTTGGCAGCGCCTATAAAAACGGCAGTGCCGGTTATGACGCAATAAAGAACTATATTCTTGCTGCAGGTAAATTAAAAGATATTTTATCGCTGCTGCAAAGTGATTACGCCGCCGGAGGCATGCTTAACAAAAAAATAACGGCGCAGGATTTTGCCGATATTTTAGATGAAGCAGTACAAGGAGTTGAGCTTGTTCTGCAAAAAGGCGATATGAACGGCGTGCTTATTACAGAGGCTGCTAATATACAGGGCGTTTATTATCCTTATGTTTTTCTGCTTGGCGTGCGCGAAGGTGAATTCCCGGCAGTAAAAACAGAAAACTGGATTTATAACGATTATGAGCGTGCGGCAATGGAAGCGCTTGGTATAGATTTGCCCGGTACTATTGCCGGTTTAAACGAGGATAAATACTTTTTTGCCGCCGCGGCAGCAGCAGCTATGCAAAGCCTTACCGTAAGCTGGTACAGTGACGATTCCGGCGGCGCATCCGCATATGTGGAAATGCTGCAAAATACTTTTGCGGATAATTCTCTTGAAGCAGAAAAATGCGCGCCGGTTAATATTGACGGTTCTTTATCGGGCAATGAGCTGCTTGAAAATCTTGCTTTTGCAAACAGAAATAATAAACTGCTTGCGGAAGCTGTTGAGAACTGGGCTGAACGCAGCAGCATTGAATATATAAGAGAAAGCTGTTTTAACCGTTACAGCGGCATACTGCAAAGCAGTGAGCTGTTGTCTGAACTTCCACGGAAAATTGGCAGCAGTTTCAGTGCTTCAAGGCTTGAAACTTATGCGGATTGCCCGTTTAAATTTATGGTAAGTTATTTGTGGCGGCAGGAAGAATATGCCGAAATGGATGAAGATATAAATGCTGCGGACGAAGGAAGCCTTATGCATGCCGCAGCAGCACAGTTTATAGGCTTGTATTTAAATAAAAGCCTTGCAGAGTATCCGCTGGAAACTTTATGTGAAGAAATGCGGCGCATTTTTGATGCTTTAAGCAGGGAATACGAGCAAAGCGGCAAATTGAAAGACACTGTATTTCTAACTTATCAGAAAGAAAATATTTTAAAACGCCTGCTTAAATTTGTTAAAGCAGAATATGAATATGCAAAAGCATGGTGCGGATATAAGCCTTTAAATGTGGAAATGTCTTTTGGACCGGGTACATCTTTGCCGCTTAGTTTAAGTGATGAAAACGGAGCGGTTTATAATTTTAAAGGACGTATTGACCGCGTTGACGCTGACGGCGAAAGAATATTTGTTACCGATTATAAGCGCAGCAAAATACCGGACCCCAAAGATATGAAGGAAGGTTTGGATTTACAGATGCCGCTTTATTTACTGGCAGCGGAACAGCTGACAAAAGATAAAACGGTTTTGGGCGGCGATTATTTTTCTTTTAGCAATTCTAAGCGTGATAAAGGAATAGTTTTTGATGCTAAAAATAAACCGCCGTTCTTTACAGCAAAATCCGTAGGTGAATGGGACAGTTTTGTTGAAGAAACGAAGCAGTTTATTACTGGCTACATAAAAGCCATGCGCAGCGGCAATTTTAAGCCGTCTGCAAAAAGAATATGCTCAAATTATTGCCCGGCGCGTGAAATTTGCAGGCGTTTCAACGAAAAAAATAACGGAGGTGCAGACGGAGATGTTTAATTTTACAGAAAATCAGGCAGCGGCTATTAATACTCTTAACTGCAACGTCTCCGTATCTGCCGGTGCGGGCAGCGGCAAAACAAGGGTGCTTGTTGAACGTTTTATCAACATTCTTGCCCAGGGCATAAAAAATCCGCAGCAGGCTGTGCAGCCAAAAGAAATACTGGCAATAACTTTTACGCGCAAAGCTGCGGCAGAAATGAAGGAACGCATACGCAAACGCTTGTATGAACTTGAAAAAGAGGATGCCGTAAATAAAGAGTTCTGGCATAACCACAGGCAGCGTTTTGACCAGGCCCGCATCAGCACAATTCATGGTTTCTGCAACGGCATATTAAAAGAAAACCCGGTAGAAACAGGGCTGGACCCTTCTTTTAATGTTGCGGAAGAAAATGACATGCAGGAATTTTTGGAAACCAATATCACTGGTTTTATTAAAAAAGCGATTGCAGAAAATGATTCTGGTATGGAAGAACTTATCCGCAATTACGGAATTGACGGCGTTAAAAAACAGCTGCTCAGCGTTTATGGTATTGCAGATGAGTTTTTGAAACTTGAAAATCCGGCAGAGCCGTATAAAAAAAGTGCGGATTGTGCGCCGGAATTGCAGGCAGAGCTTACCGCACTTGTTGATGAGCTTATTGCAGGTATGGACAGTGTTGTCAAGAAAACAACCAAGCAGTATCCTAAATTGCAGAATTTAAAGGAAAACCGGCATTTGGTTATTGAGGCAATTCAGAAATATGAAACTGAAGAAAGCCGGACGGTATTTGATAAATATATTGGCGTGCTTACCATGCAAGCTAAAGATAAAGCAGTTGTTGCCGAAGCTAGAGAAGCACTGAAAAAACTATACCAGGCTGCCATTGATGCTCGTGCAGCAGAACTGGTTACCGTATGGCATAATGTTTTGCGCAGCTGCCGTGAATTTGTGCTGGCAAAGCAGGAAGAACTTAATTTAATCGGTTTCGATGATTTGGAAAGCCTTGCCTTGAAGCTTTTGCTTGATTCACAGGAAACACGGCATAAATACCAGCAGAATTTTAAATACATAATGGTTGATGAATTTCAGGATACCAATGAGCGCCAGCGCGAGATTATATACCTTTTATGCGGCGACGATAAGAACGTGCTGAACGGCAATAAGCTGTTCGTTGTTGGCGACCCCAAGCAATCAATTTACCGTTTCCGCGGTGCCGATGTTAATGTTTTTGCACGTGTGCGCAGAGATATTGCCGCTAAAAAAGGCAAAAACATTGTTTTGGATGACAATTTCCGCACGGTGGATAAAATTCTTGATTTCTGTAATGCAACCTTCCCGGATTTGTTGGGGCTTGACGAAACGCAGGATGTGTTTTTTGAAGCGCTGCGGGCCAACCGTTCAGGTACGCTTTTGCCGGAACTTATTGTAATAAACCATGATGAGCAGACGGCGCAGATGGATGCACGCGAAGCGGAAGCTGCCTTTATTGCGCAGAAAATAAAAAACCTGCATGATGAAGAAGGCGTTTTATACAGCGATATTGTTATTTTGCTGCGTGCCATGACAAAAGTTGATTATTACGAAAATGCACTGAACAGCTGCGGAATACCTTGCAATGTTGTTGATGGCAAAGGCTTTTATGGAAGACAGGAAATCATTGATTTTATCAATCTGCTGACAGTTTGTGCCGACAGCAGGCGTAATTTGGAACTGGCAGGTGTTTTGCGTTCACCATATTTTGCTGTTGATGACGAAACGCTTACTGCTTTGTTCTTTGAATTACAAGATAATGCAGGTAAATATGAAAGCTTATGGCAGATTCTGCAAAGCGGAACATATCCGGAATATTTAGCCGAAACGGAAAAAAGCAAATTAAACCGTTGCAGCGGCATTTTAAAACAAATTTATGCTGCTTCCATGTCATTGCCGCTTACGGATTTATTCAGCTTTATCGAACAAATTCTTAATCTTAATGCTGTTACTGCCGCACAGCCGGCTGGAGAAGAAAAAAACGCCAATTTAAAGAAGTTATTTGCTCTTGCCGCTGAATTTTGCCTGCACAGGCAGGGCGGACTGCGTGAATACCTTGATAACATAAAACGCCTGCGTGCGCTTAATGCGCGTGAAGCGGCAGCTGTTGCCGGTAATGCACAGGAAGCCGTAAAGATTATGACTATCCATAAATCAAAAGGGCTTGAGTTTCCAACCGTTATTTTGCCGGCACTTGATACAGGGGTTGGCGGCGGCAGCACGCAAATAAATTTTAATAAAAACACAGGGCTTGGCATTAAAGTTGATGTTAACGGAAACTTGCAGGAAAGCAGCGTTTTTAAAGAAATAAAAGCCTTAAACAGTGAACTTGACAAGGCAGAAAAGGAACGCCAGTTTTATGTGGCGGCAACGCGTGCAAAAGACAGGCTGATTTTATCCGGCGTTACAAAAACCAAAGGTGATAAAGGCACATGGTTTAAAAATTTGAAAAATATATTAAGCGGCTATGAAGGCATGACTTTTACAGATGTTGATGCGGCGGAAATATTACCACAGGAAATGCAGGCGGAAGAAGATACCGAAAGTTTAATCGGCGAAGATGTAATTGCCAATACTCTGCCGCTGCCGGAATACGGAAAAGCCTGGCAGCAGAGTTTTTCGGCTTCATCTTTACAGCAGTATAATATCTGCCAGCGCAGTTTTTATTACCATTATATTTTGCAAATGCCGCCTGTTGAGCCTCAGCTGAACGGTGAGAACGCAATTGATGCCAGAACTTTTGGCACTTTGGTGCATGAAGCGCTGGAAAAATATGCCGGTAATGTAAAAAAAGCCTTAATGCAGGCTGCTTATGATAATAATTTACAGGATTATGACCTTAGCGAAGCAGAAAAAATGCTGGAAGAATATCTGCAAAGCAATTTATATCCGGGCCTGGAGTCTAAACAGCTGCACGAAACCGGCTTTACGCTGCCGGTACTTGCAAAATACGGCATCAATGCGCAGTGCTACGGCTTTATAGATAACATTATTTATAATTCTGACGGCAGTTTAAGCATTATTGATTATAAAACAGGGCATGTGCCTGATGCGCTTCCCAAAGGATATAAATATCAGCTGGCCTTATATAAACTGGCGGCAGAAGAAATGTTTAACCTGCCTGTTAAAAGTGCAGAACTGCACTTTCTGCGCGACTGTGTAAGTTTTGAACTTCCGTCAGGCTTTAACTCGGAAGAAATTGCAGCTGAACTGCAAAGCATTTTTGCCAAAACAGATGAGCGGGAATTTGCATGCAGCACAGCTTATTGCCACAGCTGCCCGTATGCGTATTTCTGCAAAAAAATTTAAGGCGGGCGCGCATATAGTAAAATTTGCTTTAGTATAGTATAATGTATACAAAAAAGAATAAGAGGTGTTTACATAATGAAAACAAAAATTACCGAACTTTTAGGCATTAAATATCCTGTTATCCAGGGCGGCATGGCGTGGACTTCCGATGCTAACCTTGCAGCAGCTGTTTCCAATGCTGGCGGCGCAGGCATTATTGCTACCGGCGGCCGTACCACCGAATGGACCAAAGCAGAAATTCAAAAATGCAAAACCTTAACCGATAAACCTTTTGGCGTAAACTTAATGCTGATGGCACCGAATGTTAACGAAATTATCGAAGTTGTATGCGAAGAAAAAGTTGCTTTTGTAACTCTCGGCGCAGGCAACCCGGTGCCGCATATTGAAAAACTGCACAGTGCAGGCATTAAGGTTATTCCTGTTGTGCCGAATGTAAAACTTGCAAAACGCGTGGAAGCAGCAGGCGTAGATGCAATGGTTATTGAAGGTATGGAAGGCGGCGGGCATATCGGCCAGCAGACCACCATGGCGCTGATGACCAACGTACTGCCTCTGGTTAAAAACGTACCTGTTCTGGTTGCAGGCGGTATTGCCGACGGCCGCGGCATTGCAGCAGCACTTTTGATGGGTGCAGACGGTGTACAGATGGGCTCCCGTTTTATTCTTACCACCGAATGCCCGACTCATCCGCGTGCTAAACAGGCAATTATTGATGCTACCGACACCGATTCCGCTGTTACCGGCTTCAGCCGCAACAACGCAGTACGCTGCCTGAAAAATGAATTTACCAAAGAATATCTTGCCAAAGAAGTTGCAGGTGCTCCTCAGCAGGAACTTAATGATTTTGCAACCGGCACCAACCGCATGGGCGCAGTAGACGGCGACATTGAGCATGGTGCAGTGCTTGTAGGCCAGAGCCTGAACGCTCTTAACGAAATTCTGCCCTGCAAGGAAGTTATGGAAAAACTTATTGCCGAAGCAAGAGAAACCCTTGCCAACGCTAAAAATATTGAACTGTAATTAAAATAAAAAAACAGCCCTTTACTTACAAATGTAGGTAAAAGGCCGCTTAATGTTAAACTTTATATCTTTATAAGTCCGTTACGCTATATTATTGCGTAAAATTTTTAACGCCTGTTTATGGTTTTTACTAACCATAGCAGGCGTTATTTTTTGTTTGGCGGCAATTTCCTTACCGCTGTAACCGTCAAAGTATAAGGCTTTGATGGTGTTTCTTTGTTTCTCGGTCAATTTCTTTAAAGCCAGTTTTAATAATATGGCGAGTTCTTCGCGCTCAATCATGTTATCGGTAAGGGCGGGCGTATCGGTATCATCGCCAACCGGGATTGCGGTTTCGTTATTCTCACGTTTCCACGCTTTTTTCATTTCATCATACAAAGCGAAATGAATACGGCAGCGGACATAACCGGCAAAATGCGTAAAATCAGCACCGTTATAATTTAAAACAATTTCTATAAATTTAAGCCTTGCTAAACTTAAACCTTCTTCATAACCGATAGAGTTATAAAAAATTTCCCTGCGCATCTCTTTTTTAAATAAAGGCTCATAAAAAATACACAGCCTTTCCAGCGCATTGCGGTCGCCGTTTTGCGCGGCGGTAACAAGTGATTTGGTAAGCTCCGCCTGCTTGTCGTAATCGGTTTTGCTTGCCTCGTTGGGCAGGGGGTTGTTAATAAAGTGATTATTCGCTTTCAAATTAAAAGCCTCCTGTAATAAAATTTTATCCGCTTAATTGTGGCCACGCAAAAGCGACGAGAAAATGATTATAACTGAAAATAAAAATTTTGGCAAGCCCTTTGACGGAAAAATTTAACAGTTTTTTAAAAACGCCATAAATAACTTAACACGCTGCCGCAAACATGCGGATTGCCGCTAAACTGCGCAGCCAACGTACACTACCGGCAGGGAAAAGTAATCAAGACCAGAAAAAGTTTGACTTACGCCAACCAAAATGTCTTGATGGGGGGGAAGTTTGTGATAAAATAGTTTTACATAAACTGCATTTGTACAAAATGCAAAAGCAAAGGAGCGATTATGATGACCAAGAAAAATTTAGCAAAGGCGGTTACGTTAAGCGTGCTGTTAATGCTGCCGTATGGTATGGCACAGGCGGCAACATTAACAGAACAGATTAGTGTTTCTGGTGATAATCAAACTTGGGATTATTCTGACGATAATTGTGATATAGATATAGCGCAACAAGGTAGTGGTGTAAGTCTTAGTGGTAATAACAGCAAACTTTTTTTGGGAGAAGGCAATATCACTATGAATAATAGTGGTACATTTGGTACTAGTAGTATATTAAGAATTTTTTCTGGAGATAGTGGCTTATTAATATACGAGGGCGGAAAACTTACCTCTAACGGTAATAATGAAGCAGAAAACTCCTTTTATCGTATGCATGGTGTAATGTTAGATAGTTATTCAAAGAATAGCAAAATAATTTTAGGATACAATGGTAATTATGATGATTTAGATAAATACGGAAATACAGATAGTTTAAATAACTTAGTTAATAGTTTAAATAAAACAGAAATTTCTATGGATCAGATTGGTTATACTGGTAATAATGATACATCGGTAATTGGTATTTCTTTTAATAACGCTGAAGGCAGCAATCTAATTGTGGGGGGAGATACGAGTATATTTCTAAATAAAAATACTGATACTGGTTCAATGAATACGTATGGAATTTATAGTAAAGTTTATAGAAAAAATACAAATAACTTAGTTGTTCTTAAAAGTGCGAATATGGAAATTTATGCTCCCAGAGGTGGCGCAGGCATAGATTTTGACCACAGGATTTCAAGTGGAACATCTGAAGTTACTTTATTGAACGATAGCCAAATAAAAGTAAATTCATCTGCTTTGGGTGCTAATGTTTATGGTATTAATGCTGAAGATGGAACTAATAATCATAAAGTTATAGTTAATACAGCAGGAATAGATATTGATGTAGAAGGCAATGGCTATCAAATGGAGTATGATGGTGGAGTATTTAAATCTGATCTTATTGCTGTAAAATCTGATGGTGGCGTTGTAAATATTAACGGTTTTGCTAAATTAAATGTAACAGATGTAGAAAATAATGAGGAAGGCAATGGAAATGTATTTGGGCTTTTTGCTACTAACGGAGGCAATATTACTATTAACGGCAAAACAACCATTAACACTACCGGCGAGCAAGATATTGTCGCCGTTGTGGCAGGCACGGAAGGTTGGAATGAAGAAAGTGCCGATTTTAAAAATCCGTTAGGCGGTACCAACAACATCAACCTTAACTACGGTGCAGGCAGTGATATTAAAGGCGATATTATCAGCGGTTACGGCGGCAATATTACCATTGGCAATACAATTGGCAATGCAGAAACCGGTATCAGCACTTTAAGCACCCGCAATAACGCAGGCACGCTTAAATTAACCGGCGACGCACTTTCCGCCAACGGCGGCAAATTAAGCATTAACTTAACAAGCGGCAGTACGTGGACAGGCCGTGCGGACGACTATCAGGACGCTGATTTGGATGATTGGGCAGATAAGCACGAAGAACAGTTTAACCCCAAATTCAGCCATGATATTGCCGCCAGCGGCGATGTAAGCGTAAACCTTGCGCAGGGTGCAACGTGGAACGTAACCGGCCAGAGCTGGATTAGCGAGCTTAACGGCAACGGCGTTGTGGATTTAACCAAAGCAGAAGGCAGCGACGCTGTACACATTGGCAAGGTAAGCGGCAACAATACCTTTATTGTAAACCTTAAACCGGGCGAGGAGCTTAGTACAAGCGATATGCTTTATATTGCAGACGGCACCAGTGCTGCACAGACCTTGCAAATTAACAACCGCGAAGAAGTTTTAAGCGGTATGGGCGAAGGCGACAGAATCCGTTTTGCAACAGTGGCAAATGCAGGTAACGGTTTTGGCAATGTTACGGACGGCACGGCAACCTTTGGCAGAAGCACCCGCATTAATGACGCAGGTATTTTTAACGTAGATTTTGATGTTGAATATGTAGATTATGATACCGATACAGAAAAAGATGATGACCACGCTTACAACGGCGGCGCTAATTTTACCGACAGTGAAGCCAAGCCGGGCACTGATTATGTAGACTCTGTTTATGGCAGTGTTGACGGAGCGCAAAATGTTTACCTTGTAAGAGATAAAGTAACGGAAGCTAATAAATCCGACGCTGCTAAAACCATCATCAATATGAGCAAGGTTAACTATAACAACGCTATCTACATGGACAGGTTGAATAAACGCCTTGGCGAAGCGCGTTACATCAGCCCGGAAGATGAACAGGGCATGTGGGTGCGTATCCGCCATGACAGAATCGGTAAGGACGACGCCTTCCGCAGCCAGAACACCATGTATGAAATGGGCTACGACGTTAAGCAGGACTGCGACAACGGTGAACGCCGCGTGGGCATGGCTATTGACTACATGGACGGCAAGGCAGAATACACCGGCATTGCGGGCGACGGCGATGTAAAACGCTATGGCCTGTGGCTGTATGATACCTGGCTGGGCGATAAAGGCCATTACACCGATTATGTGTTAAAATGGGGACACCTTGAAAACGATTTTGATATCATGGCACGTACAACCGGCGAAAAAATTACCGGCGATTACAGCAACAATGTGTTCAGCGCCAGCGCGGAATATGGCAAAAAGAACGACATGGGCGGCGGCTGGTACTTTGAGCCGCAGGCACAGCTGCAATTTGCGCGCGTAACGGGTGCGGATTATGTAACAAGCCAGGACACCAAAGTAAGCCTTGACGGCATTAACAGCTTAATCGGGCGCGCGGGCTTCCGCCTTGGGCGTGACCTTAACGAAAACAGCACTGTTTACATTAAAGCCGACCTGCTGCACGAATTTTTGGGCGACCAGGATATAACGGCGACGGATATTACCGGCACTTTGCGTGAAGAATACGAGAACGAAGGCACATGGTATGATGTAGGCTTTGGTTTTGCAACGGCGCTTGGCAACAATAGCTATGCGTTTATGGATTTTGAAAAATCCTTCGGCAACGACAACGACGAAACCTACCAGATTAACGCAGGTGTACAGTGGACGTTCTAATAGCTGAGTCGCCAATTAGTGACGAGCTGTAAGCGAAGTTAATAATTGTGACAGCGAAGCATGCAAATTTTGCGATTGAATAAAGAGCAAAATTTACGAACCTTAATTTAATAACAAAAGGGAGCAAATGCTCCCTTTTTGTTTTAAACGAGTAATAATATTAAGTTATAAATTTTATTTTGATTAAATTTAGAGAGCGTCTTTGTATGTTGGATAGTACTTTTTAATTTTTACTTACTCATTCTTGCTTCATTCTTTTGACGGAGCAAAAGAACGAAGCAAGAAAACTCCCGCGGCTAGCAAAAATTTACGGATTTTGTTGCCTGCGCAAAAAATCCGCACGCGTCCCGCTGCAACAAATAAAAATTTCCACGGAACTCGCTTCGCTCAGACACCGGGAAATTTTTATTGTTCTTTAGTAAATGCCGCTAAATTTTTAATGCCGCGCTTCGCCCAAATTCGTACTATGGCTGCTTTTTTGTTTTGCTTACACTGTTATCGAACTTTTCAGCAGCCTGCTATCTTACGATGCGTGCTAATCAATCAAAAGAAGTTGAAAAGTACGACGCTCGGCAACACGCGGCATCGGATTTTAGCAACATTTACTAAAGAACAACTGCAAAAATCGAACCTGAGCGAAGCGAATTTCGTATTTTTGTAGTTGTTATGCTAATAGTTGCGTAGCAAGCCGCGTCAGCGGCGCAGCGGGAAAATCCGCCTAGCCGCGGAACTTTCTTGGTTCGTTCTTTGGTTACAAAGAATGAACATGAGTAAAAGAACTAAATTAGTAATATTAAACTACCTGTAAAGACGAAAAAGTAAATGAGGTAATAAATATGAATAATGAACTAAACTCCAAATTCTTAAAACAAATCTGCGGCAACGCCGAAGCAGAATTTTGTTTATATAATCCTCGCAGTAAAAGCGGCATACAAACATGGGAAATAAAGGTACGAAACACCGATAACACCCGCAAAATTATCGTTGTGCGCGATTATGGCTATAAAGTCGACCACGAAGAAATACAAATCCATCCTTTTAAGACTCGCGCGGAACGCAACGCCGAAATATTACGCTTATATAAGGAAGAAGGAATATCACAAATCTTCCTCGGTAATTTGTTCAATATCAGCCAGCCTTCAATTTCACTTATCGTAAACGGTAAGAGTGTAACCGATAAGAAATAAATAAACAGGCTTTTACCTATATTTTAGGTGAAAGCCTGTTTGTTATCTTTACAGGTTTATATTTTTCTGTTATCATAATAAAGCAAATGTGCTGCCATTAAACGGTAGGCGGTTAGCCCTCCCCGCGGAGGGACTGTGACCCTCCGATAAAATAGAAATCCGGCATAAGCCGGAAATACTATGAAGGAGGGGATAGCATGAATGTTATTGAATTGTTAACCGTAATAGGTTACACTGTAACAATCTTTTACTTTGGCTATGCCCTTGGGAGAGAACGACGCTATAAAAACAAGTAAGCCGCCACAGCCCTGCTAAAATTGTGGCGACTTACTTTTTAGTAATTCAATATAATTAGGGGCTGACCGTCTATCGGCAGCCATTTGTATTTCTATAAATATTATAGCAAAAGTGCGCAAAAAGTCAAATAAACTGAAATTTTGCCGTTTACCGTAAAATTCATAATTTTAAAATGAATTTTACCCGTAAAAAATTTGACTTCCAATGCCTGTAAGTGTTACAATAATAACAACATAAAACTTACCTTTAAATCGGTCCTGTGAGACTGTAAGGTAGACTTTTAGGTAACTTGTACTACAAGCCTTCCTATCCTCATGGGGACCGGAAGGCTTTTATTTTTGTAAGTAAGCGGCTTTAGCCCGCAAGTTATGCTTAAATTAACAAACAGGAGGTTTCTGCAATGGCAAAAGCAACAGTTTCTCTCGGCGGACGGGATATACTGGATTTGGATTCGCTTTCCGTTGAGGAATACGAACTCATCCTTAAAACCGCAGCTGAGATGAAAAGAATTATGAAGCGTGATATTAAAAAGGTTCCTTCGCTGCGTGGCAAATCTATCATCAACTTGTTCTATGAACCAAGTACGAGAACCCGCACTTCTTTTGAACTGGCAGGAAAATACCTTGGCGCTGATGTTGTAAACATTACTACTTCAAGCTCCAGTGTTGTAAAGGGTGAATGCCTGCGTGACACAATTCTTACCGTACAGTCCATGGCTTGTGATGCCATTGTAATGCGCCATCCTATCGAAGGTGCCGCAGCCTATGCTGCCGATGTTTCCAAAGCCGTAATTATAAACGCCGGTGACGGCGCCCATGCCCATCCTTCTCAGGGACTGCTTGATATGTTTACCATCCGCGAGCAGGGCAAAGATTTTAAAGGCCTTAAAATGGCAATCGTCGGCGACATTTTATACAGCCGTGTTGCACGCACCAACATCGCTGCCTGGACAAAACTGGGCGCGGAAGTGCATGTTGCAGGCCCGATGACTTTAATTCCGCACGATATTGAAGCACTTGGTGTAAAAGTACATAAACGTGTTGAAGATGCTATTGAAGGCGCGGATGTTATCGACATTCTGCGTATTCAGCTTGAACGCCAGCAGAAAGGTTTGTTCCCGTCTGCACGCGAATATGCAAGAATTTTTGGCATTAACGAAAAACGCCTGGCACTGGCCAAACCTGATGTAACCGTGCTGCATCCGGGTCCGATGAACCGCGGCCTTGAAATTTCCTGGGATGTTGGTTACTGCGACAACGCCAAAATCAGGGACGAAGTACAAAACGGCGTTGCCGTGCGTATGGCATTGCTGTTCTTAACGCTGACAGGAGGGAAACAAATTGAAAACATTAATTAAAAACGGACGTGTGGTTGACCCTTCGCAAAATCTTGATGCGGTAATGGACGTGCTTATTGAAGACGGCGTTGTTGCTGCAATTGATAAAAATATCGAAGCAGCTGCTGATGAAGTTTATGATGCTTCCGGCCTTGTGGTTGCTCCTGGGCTTGTTGATGTGCATACGCATCTGCGTGAGCCGGGCCTTGAAGCAAAAGAAGACATTGTTACCGGTACCATGGCAGCAGCAGCAGGCGGTGTAACCACTATTGCCTGTATGCCTAACACCAAACCGGTTGTAGACAACAGCATTATCGTCAGCGGCATTAAAGAACGCGCTGCCCGCGAAGCTTATGTAAATGTAGAAGTTATCGGCGCCATCAGCAAAGGCGAACAGGGCAAGGAACTGGCAGAACTTGGCGATATGGCTGAAAAAGGCGCTATGGCTTTCAGCGACGACGGCCATTATGTAGAAAGCAGCCGCCTGTTTTTACTGGCTGCAAGATATGTGAGCGCTTTTGATAAAGTTTTGATTTCCCATTCTATTGAGGAAGAACTTAACCATGAAGGTTATATGCATGAAGGCGCTGTTTCCGCACGCATCGGCGTGCCCGGCATTCCGTATATCTCCGAAGATATCGCTGTAGCGCGTGATTGCATAATTTCCGAATATACCGGTGCGCATGTACATATTGCACATGTTGCTTCCAAAGGCGCGCTTGATATTATCCGCCGCGCCAAGGCAAGGGGAGTAAACGTAACCTGTGAAGTTACCGTTCACCACCTGACTTTAACGGATGAAGCATGCAGCACATACAGCACGGCTACAAGAGTATCGCCGCCGCTGCGCAGCATGGACCACGTGGAAGCATGCCGCCAGGCATTGAAAGACGGTACTGCGGACGCTATCGTTACGGACCACGCTCCGCACGCACCGGAAGAAAAAGATGTTGAGTTCCGTTATGCACCGAACGGTTTTACAGGCCTTGAAACTTCTTTAGGTGTAATTTTAACCGAACTTTATCATACAGGGCTCTTCACAATTAATGAAATTATTGATAAAATGAGTACAGCGCCTGCGCATATTTTTGCATTAAATGCTGGAAGTTTAAAAGTTGGCTCTCCGGCAGATGTAACTGTTATCGACCTTAACAAGGAATGGACAGTTGATAATACGAAATTTTATACACGCGGCAACGTAACACCTTTCAATGGCAAACATTGCAAAGGCAAAGCCGTTGCCACTATGGTAGCAGGTAAATTTGTTATGAGAGATGGTGTAGTATGCGGCAAATAGGCAGAAAGGGTAAACTTGTTTTAAAAGACGGCAGCGTTTACAGAGGTACTTTGTACGGCAAACGCAATGCTGTCGGCGAAGTTGTTTTTACAACGGGCATGAGCGGTTATCAGGAAACTTTGACTGACCCCTCGTTTTGCGACCAGATTGTTGTAATGACTTATCCTTTGGTAGGCAATTACGGTATCAATAAAGATTTTAACCAGGGCAGAAGGTGCTTCTTCCAGGGCTATGTTATCAGCGAGCTGTGCGACCACCCGAGCAACTGGAAAAACGAAAAATCTCTTGAAGATTTTCTTGATGAACAGGATGTTCCGGTACTGATTGGCGTAGATACGCGTGCCATTACCAGAAAGCTGAGAAACTACGGCGTTTTGCAGGGCGTTATCGTTCCGGACGAAATGCCGCAGGAAGAAGTTGACAAACTGCTGGCGCTGCCGGAAGTTCATGACCAGGTAGCCAAAGTTACAACTCCGGAAATTTATACAATGGGCGAAGGCAAATACCATGTAGCTGTTATGGATTACGGCATTAAGCAGAACATCCTTAACTATCTGGCAAGCTTCGGCTGCCGCCTTACCGTGTTCCCGGCGTTTACAAGTGCGCAGGAAGTTCTTGCTTCCCAGCCGGACGGAATCTTCCTTTCCAACGGCCCGGGGGACCCGAAGGATTTGACTTCCGTTATCGAAGAAGTTAAAAAATTCATTGGCAAACGCCCGATTTTCGGTATCTGCCTCGGCCATCAGCTGATGGCGCTGGCAAATGGTGCCGATACATACAAAATGAAATTCGGCCACCGCGGCATTAATCATCCTGTTAAGGATTTGCTTGAACATAAAGTTATGATTACTTCCCAGAATCACGGTTATGCCGTTGATGAAAAATCACTGGAAGGCAAAAATATTGAAATTACAAATATTTCGCTGAATGACCATACGATTGAAGGCGTGCGTTATCTTGACCACCCGACCTTTACCGTGCAGTACCATCCGGAAGCAAGCCCGGGACCTGGCGGTCACGAATATTTGTTTGAACGTTTTATTAAAATGATGGGAGGCCGCTAATATGCCGAAACTGCAAAATGTAAAAAAAGTACTGGTTATCGGTTCCGGCCCGATTATTATCGGGCAGGCGGCAGAATTTGACTATTCCGGTACACAGGCCTGCCGCGCATTAAAAGAAGAAGGGCTTGAGGTTGTACTGGTAAACAGCAACCCGGCTACTATTATGACGGACGTACATATTGCCGACCGTGTTTATGTTGAACCTGTTAATGTGGAATTTTTGGAAAGCGTTATTAAACGCGAACGCCCGGATGCTTTGCTGGCAACCCTGGGCGGGCAGGTTGGCCTGAACCTTGCCATTGACCTTGATAAACAGGGTATTTTGCGCGAATATAATGTTAAACTTCTGGGCACTCAGATTGAAAGCATTAAACGTGCGGAAGACCGCGAGCTGTTTAAGGAAACGATGGAAAAAATCAACCAGCCGATTCCGGAAAGCACGATTGTTGAAACCGTTTCCGCAGCTAAGGAATTTGCGCGTGAAGTTGGTTATCCGCTTATTGTACGCCCGGCATATACTTTGGGCGGCACCGGCGGCGGTATTGCCAACAACGACGAAGAACTTGACGATATTGTAAGCAAGGGCCTTTTGTACAGCCTTATCGGCCAGGCCTTGATTGAACGCAGTGTTGCCGGCTGGAAAGAAATTGAATATGAAGTTCTGCGCGACGCTGACGATAACTGTATTACCGTTTGCTCCATGGAAAACCTTGACCCGGTCGGCGTGCATACAGGCGACTCCGTTGTTGCCGCACCGGCACAGACTTTGAGCGACCATGAAGTACAGATGCTGCGCCAGGCTTCTATCGACATTGTGCGCGAACTCGGCGTACGCGGCGCCTGCAACGTACAGCTTGCGCTCGACCCGAATTCCTACCGTTATTATGTAATCGAAGTTAACCCGCGTGTAAGCCGTTCTTCGGCGCTTGCTTCCAAGGCAACCGGTTATCCCATTGCCAAAGTGGCAACCAAAATTGCCGTTGGCTACACACTGGATGAAATTCAGAATGCCGTTACCCAAAAAACTACGGCATGCTTCGAGCCTTCGCTGGACTATGTTGTTTTAAAATTCCCGCGCTGGCCATTTGATAAATTCGTTACCGCAGACCGTACTCTCGGCACGCAGATGAAAGCTACCGGCGAAGTAATGGCCATTGAAAGAAATCTGGAAGCCGCGCTTTTAAAAGCTGTACGCTCTTTGGAAATCGGTCTTATTCACCTTGAAATGCCGGAACTAAAAGCATTGAGCGATGAAGAAGTGCGCGAGCGTATTCATCTGATTGATGACCAGCGCCTGTTTGTTATTGCCGAAGCATTCCGCCGCGGCGTAACGATTGACGAAGTACACGATATTACCAAAATCGACAAATGGTTCCTGCAAAAAGTGATGAACATTGTTGAGATGGAAAACCGCATTAAAACCGAACCCATGACGGCAGAGCTGATGCTTGCCGCCAAGAAAAAAGGCTTTGCGGATGTTACCATTGCAGGCTATATCGGCAAAACATGGCAGGAAGTGCGTGAAATGCGCAAAGGCTGGGGTATTATTCCGACCTATAAAATGGTTGATACCTGCGCCGCAGAATTTGAAGCCGCAACTCCGTACTATTATTCCACTTATGCCGAAGAAGACGAAGTTGAAGTAAGCGATAAAAAGAAAGTTGCCGTACTTGGCAGCGGCCCGATCCGTATCGGCCAGGGCGTAGAATTTGACTACTGCTCCGTTCATTCTGTATGGGCGCTGAAAGAACTCGGCTACGAAACCATTATTATCAATAACAACCCTGAAACCGTAAGTACGGACTTTGACACCAGTGACCGCCTGTATTTTGAGCCGCTGACAATTGAGGACGTACTGAACATTCTTGATAAAGAAAAGCCGGAAGGCGTTATTGTGCAGTTCGGCGGCCAGACGGCAATTAACCTTGCCGGTCCGCTGGAAAAAGCAGGCATTAAAATTTTGGGCAGCAGCGTGGAAAGCATTGACCGCGCCGAAGACCGCGAACGTTTTGATGAACTTTTAACTTCTTGCAACATTCCGCGCCCGAAAGGACATACCGTATTCGACACCGAAGGCGCTCTGAAAGCAGCTGCCGATGTTGGTTACCCGGTAATGGTGCGCCCGTCCTATGTACTCGGCGGCCGTGCTATGGAAATTGTTTATAACGACGATGAACTGAAATACTACATGACAAACGCCGTTAAGGCTTCGCACGAACATCCGGTACTTGTTGACCACTATCTGCAGGGTACGGAAGTTGAAGTTGACGCTATCTGCGACGGCAAGGACGTACTGATTCCCGGCATTATGGAACATATCGAACGCGCAGGCGTACACTCCGGCGACTCCATTGCCGTATATCCTCCGCGCACGCTGGCAGAATCGGTTATTAAAACTATTATCGATTACACCAACAGAATTTCCATCGGCCTTGAAGTACACGGCATGATTAACATTCAGTACATTGTACGCAATAACGAAGTGTTCGTTATTGAAGTTAACCCGCGTTCTTCCCGTACCGTGCCTTTCCTCAGCAAAGTTACCACCATTCAGATGGTTGATGTTGCAACCAAATGCGCAATGGGGCAGAGCATCCGCGAACAGGGTTACCGCCCGGGCCTGCAGCTCTTCCCGGATTACTATGCAGTTAAAGCACCGGTATTCTCCTTCAACAAGATGAGCAATGTTGATATTACCCTTGGGCCTGAAATGAAATCTACCGGTGAAGTAATGGCCATTGACTACCAGTATTCGCGCGCACTGTATAAAGCCTGCATTGCTGCCGGCATCAATGTGCCGCATGAAGGCGCTATTCTTATTACCGTAGCCGATATGGACAAAGAAGAAGCCTGCGAAATTGCAGCCGGTTTTGCCGACCTTGGCTATGAAATTGTAGCAACCGGCGGCACCGCGGAATATCTGAACAACCACGGTGTAAAAGTAAGGGTTGCAACCAAAGTAAGCGAAGGCAGCCCGAATATTCTTGATGAAATTAAAGAAGGCCATATCAGTATGGTTATCAATACAACCAACCATGGCCGTGATGCTGAACGCGACGGCTTTAAAATCCGCCGCTCGACGGTTGAGCATGCCATCGCCTGCCTGACATCCCTTGATACGGCACGCGAACTGCAGCATGTAATGAGCGCTATGCGCCGCCGCCGTGTAGTAAGTATTGTTGCTTTGCAGGACCTTTCCTGGGAGGGCTGATAAATGCCTAAGAAAATAGTTGAAGCTAAAGTTATTGGGCAGCATGTTTTAAACAATTCAACAAAATTAATAGAAGTTTACGCACCGGAACTGGCAGAACTTGCCGTTCCGGGGCAGTTTGTAAACGTGCAGGTATTTAACTGCACTGCGCCGCTTCTGCGCCGTCCTTTTGGCGTTGCTGCCGTTAATAAAAAAGAAGGCACCATTACCATGATTTACCGCATTATCGGCGAAGCTACCAAACTGCTGGCAGAATATTGCAGCGGCGATAAATTAAGCATTGTAGGACCGCTTGGGCGCGGTTTCGATATGAATGCGCAGCATCCGCTTATTGTCGGCGGCGGCCTTGGTATGGCACCGCTTTTGTTCCTTGCTTCTGCTTTTGGCAAAGGAAAAGCGGAAATTGTTATGGGCGGGCGTTGTGCCGACGAATTGTTCTGGACAAAACTCTATGAGGAATACTGCCCGGTAATGCACCTGACGACAGATGACGGAAGCTGCGGCACCAAAGGTACGGTTATGGCCGTACTGCCGGAGCTTCTTGCCAGCGGCAGATATGATGCGCTGTATGTATGCGGCCCTGTGCCGATGATGAAAGCAGTTGCGGAAGCAGCTGAAAAATACGGTGTTAAATGCCAGGTTTCACTTGAAAAATACATGGCCTGCGGCCTTGGTGCATGTCTGTCCTGCTCTTGCAGCGGCATTGGCAAACGCCTTAAGGTTTGCACTGACGGCCCGGTATTCTGGGCTGAGGAGGTGGGAGAATGGTAAGCGCAAAATTGTATGACGGACGGCTGGCAGTTGACATTGCCGGTTTGAAAATGCAGACTCCGGTTACCACCGCTTCCGGTACTTTCGGCTTTGGCCTTGAATTTACTGATTTTCTGGATTTGGAAAAAGTTGGGGCAGTATGCGTAAAAGGCACAACGCTTCTGCCGCGCGAAGGCAATAAAGGCCAGCGTGCTGTTGAAACACCTTCCGGCATGCTTAACTGCGTAGGGTTGGAAAACCCCGGCAGCGATTACTTTTTGAATGAAACACTGCCTAAACTGCGCAAATATGATGTGCCCGTAATTGTAAATATTGCGGCTTCTTCTCCCGAAGAATACGGCGAACTTGCTCATAAGCTTGATGTTGACGGTGTAGACGCGGTAGAAATTAATATTTCCTGCCCGAACGTTAAACAGGGCGGCATTGCTTTCGGCACATGCCCGGACAGCGCTGCTGCCGTTGTAGAACAGGTAAAAAAACATTTTACCAAAACTGTTATTACCAAACTTTCTCCTAATGTAACCAGCATTACGGAAATGGCACTGGCAGTTGAAAATGCAGGTACTGATGCAATTTCGTTAATTAATACACTTATCGGTATGAAAATCGATATTGAGCGCCAGCGCCCGGTGCTTGGCAATATTACCGGCGGTTTAAGCGGCCCGGCAGTACGCCCGGTTGCAGTGCGCATGTGCTACGAAGTAGCGCAGAAGGTGCATGTGCCTATTATCGGCATGGGCGGTATCGAAACAGCCGAAGACGCCGTGGAATTTTTCCTCTGCGGTGCAAGTGCCATTGCAGTAGGTACGGCTAATTTCCGCAATCCCTGCATTGCCGAAACCATCAGCCACGGCATTTTGGACTATATGAACCGCCACGGCTACAATAAACTTACCGATATGATTGGCGCGGCTCTGCCGGAAGGCAGCTTTGCCCTGCGCAGCGGCAGGAAGGAGTAAGCTATGCAAAGTGATGAAAGATTAATAGTTGCGCTTGATTTCCCGACTGCTGATTTGGCAAAAGCCTGCGTAGAAGAGCTTGGCGATTCCGTATGCCATTTTAAAGTTGGGATGGAACTTTACTATGCCGCAGGCAGTGAAATCATCCGCTTTTTAAAAGAACATAACAAAAAAGTATTTTTGGATTTAAAACTGCATGATATTCCCAACACTGTTGCCAGCGCACTGGCTGTGCTTACGGAACTTGGCGCAGATATGATGAATGTACATGCCATAGGCGGCAGAAAAATGATGCAGGAAGCTGTGAAAGCCGTGCATGCCAAAGCTGCTGAACTTGGCAGGCCTGCTCCTAAACTGATTGCAGTAACAATTCTTACCAGCATTAACGAGGAACAGTATGCTGACCTTAATTACAAAACAGGCATTGCCGAACAGGTAATCGCTTTGGCGAAACTTGCCAAAGAAGCCGGTATGGACGGCGTTGTTGCTTCTCCACAGGAAGCAGCGGCTATCCGCGAAGCGTGCGGCGAAGGTTTTTTAATTGTTACACCGGGAATCCGCCCGGCAGGCAGTGATGTTAACGACCAGAGCAGAATCGCCACGCCGTCCGGCGCGCTTAAAAACGGTTCCACCCATATCGTAGTTGGCAGGCCAATTACGAAAGCTGAAGATAAAAAAGCTGCGGCACAAAGCATTGCAGCAGAAATAAGAGGTGTATAAACTTATGATGCAGGAAAAAGAAGTAATGCAATTATTGGAAGAAACCCAGGCCGTGCTGCATGGACATTTTTTACTGACCAGCGGTTTGCACAGCCCGATGTACGTTGAAAAATTCAATGTGCTGCAGCATCCCAAATATACGGAAATGCTTTGCCAGGAACTGGCAGAACGCTATGCAGCCGATAATGTGGAGCTTGTTATCGGCCCTATGACCGGCGGCATTCTGCTTGCGCATGAAGTAGGCAAGGCTCTTGGCACCCGCGCTATTTTTACCGAACGTGAAAACGGCAAAATGACTTTGAAACGCGGCTTTCAGATTCCGGAAGGCACCCGCGTATTGATTGTTGAAGATATTGTTACTACCGGCGGCAGCGTAAAAGAAGTTTTGGATGTTGTAAAAGAACACGGCGGCGTACCTGTTGGTATCGGCCTTTTGGTTGACCGCAGCGGCGGCAAAGTTGATTTTGGCATGCGCACCGAAGCATTGCTGCACCTGGACGTTCCCACTTACGACCCGAACGACTGCCCGCTCTGCAAAGAAGGTAAACCGTTTACAAAACGCGGACGTACCGGTAAATAAAAAATTTAAAATTTAAAAGATGCATAACAGCGGATGCTTCTTGCGTCTGCTGTTATTTTTTTGCTATAATATCAGGGTTGCGCTTTCTTTAAAGCAAAAAATTGAACTTATGGTGATTGAAAAAATATGTTTTACTGGCTGCTTTTTTATTTTTTTGCAGGCAGCGCGATAGGCAGTTTTTTAAATTTATGTGCCTTCCGTCTGCCGCGTGGGCAATCCATTGTTGTTGGCAGGTCAGCCTGTGATTTCTGCGGGAAGAAGCTGACGGCAACAGAGCTTATTCCCGTTTTAAGTTATTTATTTTTAAAAGGCCGCTGCCGCTATTGCGGAGTTAAGTATGGCATCAGCCATTTATTTGCGGAAGTTTTAACAGGTTGGGCTTTTGTTTTATGCGGCATGCAAGCAGAATTCGGGCTTAAATTGCTGCTGCTTTTTATATTTTGCTGCGCAGTTATTTTAATAAGTTTAATTGATTACGAATTGCAAATTATACCTGACAGCTTAGTGCTTATACTTGCAGCAGGCGGGTTTATTTACAGCTGTTTGTATTTATCGGGAGGTTTGCTTAACGGCTTATTCGGTTCTGTTTTTGCCTTTGCCGTTATGCTGGCAATTTTTTTTATCAGCCGTGGCGGCATGGGCGGAGGGGATGTTAAGCTGAGCGCTGCGGCAGGCTTATGGCTTGGTTTTGAAAATACCGTTATATTTTTATTGCTTTCTTTTATTAGCGGAGGAATTATAAGTATATTGTTAATGATAACCGGTGTTAAAAATAAGCAGGACGCTATACCGTTTGGGCCTTTTTTATGTGCCGGTGCTTTTGCCGCGCTATTATATGCCGGTTTTTTGGCAAATTTTTATTGGAATTTATTTAATTTTTAGGGAAGTTGAGAATGGATTACAAAAATTTAAAAGATAAACTGTTAACTAATAAATTCAAACATATTATTGCTGCCGATATTGCTTCCGATGTTATACGGATTGCAGTTGTAAATTGCAGCAAACGCATTAATACAGTTGAAAAACTGATATCAAAACAGCTGCCGCAGGAATTGGCAGCAGACGCTTATGTTTTTAATAAAGAAAAACTTGCTGCATTTATCAACGAAATTTTAAAAGAAGAAAATATCAGTAACGGCGTGCTTGTTTTTACTGCTTGTGCAGATAAAACAGCGTTGCTTAACTTACAGCTGCCTTATTTAAAAGAACAGGAATTACGGGAAGCTGCCAAATGGGAAATTGTTCATGAACTTGGCAGCAGCGCAGAAGAATTTTGTTATGCGGCTGTTTATAACACACATTTAAAAGAAGAACTGAACAGAGTAACGGCCGTAATTATGCCTGAAAATATTTATCAGGTTATGAAAGAAACGGCTGTAAAAACAGAACTGTTGCTTGGCGGAATCTTTCTGCGTTCTTTGGGCATTGAACAAACATTTGCCAAAAACTATACAGATTTTTTATTATGTGATTATCTAGCGAATGATGAATGTGTATTAACCGCTTTTGCTGACGGCATGCCGGTATTGCAAAAAACGGTTAATATATTTGACGGGAAAACTTTGGCGGATGAAATAAAAAACTTAATAGCTGCGCTGCCGGATATTGAATTTAAACAAATTATTTTAAATTGTGATGACAGTTTAAAAAGCGATATTCTGTTATCTGAAATTGCATTGCCTGTAATAAAAAATGATATTTCACATAGCGTTGGCTTTAACGAATGTTTACAGGCTGAAAGTTTACAGCATTTAAATTCTTTTGCGGCTGTAATAGGTGCAGCATTGTGCTTCGCAAACAACAGCAAATTTAATTTGGCCGGGTATAATAAAAGCAGTTTCAGTCTGCCAAGGTGGAAAGTATACCGCGGTGCCGCTGTTTTTGCCGTTGTTTTTACGCTTGCCTTTTGGGCATGGCAATTAGCGGAACTTTTTATAGTGCAGCAGCAGTTAAAAGAAATTGACGGAAAAATTGCTGACTGTGCTGTTTGGCAGCAGCGTTATGAAGAAAGTGCCGCTTTAAATATGCAGATTAACAGGCGTTTAAAATTTGCTGAAAATATAAAAAAGCAAAATATTACATGGAATGAACTGTTAAATGATATCAGCAGCGCCGTACCGCAGGGATGCTGGCTTGAAAGAATTGAGCAGCAGGAAAATAAAAAGCAGCTTACTGTTACCGGTTACGCCGCAAATATTGATAAGGCCGTAGAATTTACCGAAATGCTCAACGGCAAAAAAGCCAATCTTAAAACAGAATTAACGGAACTTAAAACAGAAGAACTAAACGGTAAACAATATACTGCTTTTAATGTACTTATAGAAAGAAGGTAAAAAAATGCAGGATTTATATCTGCAATTGCAAAATTTAAAACGTACTGATAAATATTGCCTTATTTTTATTGCGGCTTTACTTTTATGCCTGGCAATAAAAATTTTAGCCACAGACCCGCTTCACAATTCCATTAATACAAGCAGAGAAATGCTTGAAGAAAAGCAGCAGAATCTTAATAATTATCTTGCTTTTGCAGAACAATATAAGGATTACAGCGCGCTGCAAAAACAACAGAACGAAGCAGCTTTACTGGCAAATGAATTGCTGCCGCCGCAGATAACAACGGCAGAATTAATCAAAGAATATACCGCGCTTGCCGGCAAATATAACCTGCGTATTCAGAGCATTAAACCTGTTCCTCAGGAAAAACAGAAAAAAGAAGCGTATACATCTGTAATGGTAAATATTGTACTTACCGGCAGTTTTTATAAAGCGGCTGCCTTTTTAGATGATTTACAGCAGCAAAAACGTCTTGCTGTACCAGCAAATGTTGTAATTGAACGAAGCAAAAACGGCTTTGCAGGAGATGTTATTTTAACTGCTGACCTTACTGCTTACGCTTTAAAATAAAGCAAAGTAATTGAACTGCTTGCTATAAGCCTGCTCCAAGTTGTATAATTAAATAGTTGGAAGAACTTATTTTTAAGAATTAAAAGGATTGAAAACTATGGGATATAAAGAGCAGACTTATGAACTGCTTAAAGATTTTAAGCAGGGTTTAATTGATGACGAAACATTTTTAAAAAAACTGCGCAGCAGCGAATATACCGATTTGGGCTTTGCCATGATAGACCATGAGCGCAGTATGCGGCAGGGCTTTGCCGAAGTTGTTTACTGCGAAGGAAAAACGGCAGAACAGACAGCGGCTATTATGAGCAGACTGGCTGAGGTTCACAGCAATATAATCGGCACAAGGGCAAATGAGGAGAAATTTGCTGCTGTAAAAAAAGCAGTTCCTGATGCGGAATATTATAAAGATGCAGGATTCATAAAAATTGAACGCAATCCTCTGCAAAAAGACGAAAAACGTTATATTGCCGTTGTAACTGCCGGTACCAGTGATTTGCCGGTATCTGAGGAAGCCGCACTGACGGCGGAAATTATGGGCAATACGGTTAAACGCGTTTATGATGTCGGTGTGGCAGGGATTCACCGTTTGTTTTCTAAAATTGATATTATACGCGATGCCAACGCGGTAATTGTTGTGGCCGGTATGGAAGGCGCACTGGCAAGCGTTGTGGGCGGGCTTGTAGACAAGCCTGTTATTGCGGTTCCTACAAGTGTCGGTTATGGAGCAAACTTTAAAGGCTTATCCGCGCTTTTGGGAATGCTGAACAGCTGTTCGGCAGGCGTTGCCGTTGTAAATATCGACAACGGATTTGGCGCAGGGCGTTTGGCAAGCATTATTAATCATATGAGGTGAGAACATGAAGAAAGCACTTTACATAGAAGCATTTTCCGGTATTAGCGGCAATATGCTGCTTGGCGCGCTGATTGACCTTGGCGCTGACGCTGCTTATATAGAAGCAGAGCTTAAAAAGATGAATCTTGGCAAATATGAACTGATTAATACGCGCGCAAATAAATGCGGCATAAATGCAGCTTATTTTAATGTTAAAATTCCGGGCGTAACGGAAGCAGCCGAAGCAGAAGAAGCACATCTTCATGAACATCATGACGGGCATCACTGCCATCATCATGCCCATGGCTGTGAAGGCGAAGAACATCATCACCACCATCATGAGGAGCATCATTACTGCCACCAGCATGCTCATGCTGCCGAAGAAGCGCATGAACATCACTGCTGCCATACTCATGAAGCAGGTGCGCATCACCATCATGAACACAGAAATTTTAACGACATCAAAACTATCATTGAAAATTCAGATTTAAGCACTAATATAAAAGATAGAGCGGTAAATGTTTTCCGCATGCTTGGCCTTGCCGAAGCAAAAGTTCACGGCAAAAGCCTTGAAGAAGTGCATTTTCATGAAGTAGGGGCAGTTGACACAATTATTGATATTGTCGGCAGCTGCCTGGCTTTGGAAAATCTCGGCATTGAAAAAATTTATGTGTCTGAAATTAAAACCGGCTACGGTTTTGTGCAGTGTGCGCATGGACTGATGCCCGTACCTGCACCGGCAACTGCCGAACTTTTGGCGCATGGGCTGCTTTATGCCAAAGGAAACATTGAGCGCGAGCTGGCAACACCTACCGGAGCAGCGTTAATGGCTGCACTTGCTGAACCTTCTGCTGATATGCCTAAAGGCTTCAGCGCAGAAAAAGTTGGTTATGGCGCAGGCACGAGAAACCTTGAAATTCCTAACGTGCTGCGTGCTACGCTTGGTACTGTTGAAGAAGTTAAAAGCCACGCTTTAACGGTTGCGGAATGCAATATTGATGACATGAGCGGCGAAGTATGGCCCTATGTACAGGAAAAATTAATGGCAGCCGGTGCCCTTGATGCATGGATTACGCCTATAATTATGAAAAAAGGGCGCCCGGCGCAGATGCTGTCTGTTTTAATGCATCCGCAGGACTTGCCGGTGCTTGAAAAAATTATTTTAACCGAAACCACTACATTAGGAATGCGCTACTATGATGTTGCGCGCCATTGCAGCGAAAGAAGCTTTATAGAGGTTACGTTGCCGCAGGGAAGCGTAAAAGTTAAATTTTCGCAGGCCGGAGGGCAAATTTTAAACATAGCACCGGAATTTGAAGACTGCCGCAAACTTGCCGAAGCAAGCAAAATGCCGCTGAAAAAAATAATGCAGATGGCTGCGGCCGCTGCGGAGGCTCAGCTTGAACACTGATTTTGGCACATATATTAAAGAATTAGCAAAAAAATTCAGGGAAAACGGTATAAGTGCTGAAGAAAAAAGCCTGCAATACGGCTGCCAGTTAGTGCTTGCCAAAGGAACGGATAAAGCTGTTTTATCAGTTTATAACGGCAAAAAAGGCATAAAATTTGTTTGGAACGGCAAAAATGCAGCGTTTACACAAGCCTGCAAAGATATACTGGCAGACGGAAGCAGCACAGGCACAAACTATTGCCTGCTGAAGGATTTGCCGGGATTTAACGGTATCTGGGCAGGCAGTGACGAATCCGGCAAAGGCGATTTTTTCGGACCGCTTGTGGTTGCGGCAGTTGCCTGTGATGAGAAAAGCGCTTCAAGGCTTTTCAGCCTGGGCGTTAAAGACTGCAAAATTGTCAGTGATAAAGATGTGCTGGAAATGAAAGATGAAATCTGTTCTGCGGCACTGGCTGTATCTGTTTTAGCGCTGACGCCTAAAATGTATAACTACCGTTACAATCAGCTTAAAGCGGCAGGGCAGAATTTAAACCATTTATTAAGCAGCGGGCACGCGGCAGCACTTACGGGGGTAATCGGCAAATGCCCAAGCTGTAGTTATGCCCTTGTAGACCGTTTTGCCGTGCATAATGATATAACGCAGCGCATTCACGAAAAATATCCCGCTGTTAAAGTTGTGCAGATGCCAAAAGCAGAAGCAGATATTGCCGTAGCAGCCGCCTCGGTACTGGCTCGCGCCGAATTTCTTCGCATTATGGCAGAACTGGAAGCACAGGCAGGCATACCGCTTCCAAAAGGCGGAAGTGACGCTGCAACCAGTTGTGCACGCATAATTGCGGAAAAATTTGGCAGAGAAAGCCTTGCAAATTTTGTTAAATTGCATTTTGCCAATTATAAACGTATATAACCGGAGAATTTATGAAAAAACTGATAATTAATGCCGATGATTTCGGCCTGCATCCACTGATTAATAAAGGAATTATAGAAGGGCACCAAAAGGGCATGATTACAAGCACGTCGATTATGCCGGGAGCTCCTTATTTTAAGGAAGCGGCAAATCTTGCTGCTCAAAATCCTGAGCTTGGAATCGGAATTCATTTAACTCTTGTTGGCGGAGTTGCGCCTGTTTTAAAAAAAGGCGTAAATTCTTTGCTTACTTCGCAGGGAGTTTTTGCAGAAGATTATACAGTTTTTGCAAAAAAATGGTATACTGGTAGTATAAAGAGGAGTGAACTCGAACAGGAGCTGCGTGCACAGATAGAAAAGGTGCTGGAGTCCGGAATTAAACCCACACATATCGACAGCCATCAGCATATGCATGTGCTGCCGGGTATTGCCGGTATGGTTATACGCTTATGCAGAGAATACGGAATACGCAAAATAAGAATGCCGGAAGAAAGTATTTTCTGGACCGGCGGGTTTAGCGCCGGAGCCGGCAGAAAAATAGGCAGGGACGGTTTAAGTTTTTGCAGCGCGCTGGCAAAAAGCACGGCAAAAAAAGCAGGGCTTATTTACCCGCAGCACTTTTTTGGCATGCTGGCAGGCGGCAACTTAAACGAACTTTTGGTTAAAAACATTTTGCTTGGTTTGCCTGAGGGGACGAGTGAAATAATGACTCATCCCGGGGCAGATAATGTTTTGCTTGCACAAAACTTCAAATGGGGTTATCATTGGCATGATGAGTTAAATGCTTTTTTGTCTGAAAGCAATAAAAACATTGCCCGTGAACAGGGGATAGAACTAATTAATTTTGGCAGGCTTTAATTATGAACAAAAAATTGATAGGCAGGCTGCTGCTGGTTTTTGTAATTATTGTCCTGATACCGGCAGCGGTTATCTACTTTACATTTGATATAAGGGCGCTTGAATATTTAACCATGTTCAAGCCTTGGAGCATTGCGGCAGCCTTCGGTATTTTGGCCGTTGGGCTTATTTTTGACGGCCTCAGGCTGATGACTCTGGCGCGTGTAACGGATGAACGCCTGAGCATTAAAGAAGTTATCAATGTAGTTTTAAGCAATTATTTTCTGGCGGTGCTTACTCCCGGCGCCAGCGGTGGCGCAATAGCCCAGATTATGTTTATGAAAAGGGCGAATGTGCCTGTTGCCAAAGCAACGGTAATTGTTTTTGTGCGCACAATTATGTCGATAACTTTTTTAATTTTACTGGTACCGTTTGTTTTGTATAATGACGCTTTTTTAAGCGAATGGATGCCGCCGGCAGTTATCGCGGCAGTATCCATAATATTTATTTCCATACCTGTGGCAGTGGTGCTGCTTATGCGTACGCGCTATCCGGAGTTCTGGCTGGTTGCGCTGACAGGCAAGCTGTCGCACGATTACAGGCGCAAATGCTTTAACAGTTATTATGAATTCAAAAAAGCATCGTTTATTATGGGCAGGCATCCTTTGATGATTCTGCGTGCTTTTATTGAATCGGGCATCAGCCTTTTGGGCATTTACGCTACTGTGCCAATGTTCTTTTTAGGTATGAATATTCAATTTGACTGGCTACAGGTTATGGGCAGGATGGTGCTTTTAAACCTGGTTTTATATTTTTCGCCGACTCCGGGCGGCAGCGGCATTGCCGAAGCAGGTTTTATCGTGCTGTTCGCGTCGCTTCTGCCGGAAGGCATGGTAGGCATTATGGCAGTGCTCTGGCGTTTTACGGCTGAGTATTTCCCGTTTTTGCTGGGTGCTTTTATTTCCATCCGCGCTTTTGGTTCAAACATTATTGCTGCCAATAATTTGAAAGAGAGAGAGAACTGATGAAATTACTTGTTACAGGGGGAGCCGGTTTTATCGGCTCTCATCTTTTGGAATACCTTAATGCACAGCATGAGCATGAAACAGTTGTTTTCGACAATCTTTCCAGCGGTTCTGCTAAAAATGTACCGGCAAATATGAAGCTGTGCGTAGGCGATGTTTGTGACGAAGCCGCCGTTGATGCTCTGTTTGCCGCAGAACATTTTGACGCCGTTATCCATTTTGCCGCGCAGACAATGGTTCCGTATTCATTGCAGCATCCGCAGGAAGACTGCAATATTAATTTGCTGGGGCTGATTAATATTCTGGAATGCTGCCGCAAATACAATGTTAAATCTGTGGTATTTTCATCAAGCGCGGCCGTTTACGGAGATAATCCTAACATTCCGCTTACTGAAGATTTACCGCTTTTGCCGACATCCTGCTACGGCATTACCAAAATGACATCTGAACATTATATGCGCGTTTACCACGATTTGTACGGCATTAACTGCACGGTGCTGCGCTTTGCCAATGTTTACGGCGAGCGTCAGGGTGAAGGGGGAGAAGGCGGCGTTATCAGTATCTTCTGCAAACTGCTGGTTCAGAATAAGCCTTCGACGGTTTTCGGCAACGGCGAACAAACACGTGATTTTGTTTATGCCGGCGATATTGCGCAGGCTGCGGCTAAAGCAGTTGCGCTTAACGGCTATAATGTTATTAATATTTCAACAGGAAAAGAAACCTCGCTCAACAGCCTGCTTGAAGCTTTTAAATCTGCCTGCGGGCATGAACTTACTGTAAACTATGCGCCAGCGCGCAACGGTGATATTTTCCGTTCTGTTTTAAGCAACAAAAAATTGGAAGCTCTGCTTGGCTTTGTACCGCAAATGGATATAGAGCATGGCATTCCGAAAACATATAACGACTACTTGGCACGCCGGAAGGAAGGTCTTTAATGAAAAATTTGAATCTCCAAAGCCTGATTATTATTGCAGTTTTAGCTTTAGTAACCATTTTGTGGGGAATAGGTTCCGTACCGCTTTTTGACCCGGACGAACCGGTTTATGCGGAAACCGCACGTGAAATGATTAAGTACAACGATTACTTATCGCCGCGTATTTTTGACAATTTCTGGTATGACAAGCCGCCGATGTACTATTGGCTGGTAGCTGCTTCAATAGGCCTTTTTGGTGATGGGGAAGCGGCAGCGCGTTTTCCGGCGGCGTTAATGGCCGTTGCAACTTCGGTAATGCTTTATTTTTCGGTAAGCAATATTTTTTCGGAACGTGCCGGATTCTGGGCATCCATTGTTTTAACTACCTGCGTGGAGTTTTTCTATCTTGGCAAGGCCGCCGTTACAGATACAACTTTACTGTTTTTTATGACGGCCGCGCTTTTATGTTACCAGAACAAATGGTACTGGGTAATGTATATTGCCATGGCTCTGGCCACTGTAACCAAAGGCCCCATCGGCATAGTTTTTCCCGGTGCGATTATTTTCCTGCATCTGCTTTTTACCGGTAATTTACGTGAAATTTTAAAGATGCACGTTATCCGCGGGCTTGTTGTTTACTTTGCCATTGCAGCACCGTGGTATTATTTGATGTATCAGGCGCACGGCATGGAATTTATCAATACTTTTCTTGGTTTTCATAATCTGACGCGTTTTACTACGCCGGAACACCCTGACCGTGTTTTGTGGTGGTACTATCTGCCGGTAATAATTTTGGGCATGTTCCCATGGACAGGTCTGCTATTGCAGTCAATCCGTGCTTCCATATCCGAAGCAAGCAGCGAAGAACTTGTTAAAATGTCTTTTTTCAATATTTGGTGGGTATTTGTACTGCTGTTTTTCAGCATTTCACAAACCAAACTCGTTTCTTACATTCTGCCTATGTTTCCAGCACTTGCAATTATTATCGGATGGAATCTTGCGCGGCTTGAAAAGCAGCGCGGAGAATCACTGCTTTCGTGGGTTATTGGCACAGTAATTATGTTCGGGCTTTTGGGTGCCGGCTGGCTTATCGGCGGCAATCAGCTGCCTGAAGCGTTTCTGGAAGCGTCTGTGCTCAGCGGCACAACCTTTGTGGTAGGTTTGGTAATCATCTGGTTTTTATGGCGCGAGCGCGATGTTATTTTTGCCGGTTATCTGCATGCGGCAATGGGCTTTTTAACAATGCTGATTGCATTTTCGTTTATTTTGCCGCCGGTTGCAGACCGTTTCAGTGTAAAAACAATGGCTGCCGAATTTGTGGCGGGCTGCGATACCACCAAATCCGTTTACATTGATAAATTTTTGCGCCCGGGTTTTATGTACTACACAGGCATTGCCGGTGAAGAGCTGCTGCCAAAAACCGATGCCCTGCAAAAAGCTGTTACCGATGCGACGCCAAAATATATTGTGGTGCGCCGTTTGGAATACAAACGCCTGCAAAATCCCGAAGCAATCCAAAACATTAGGATTGTCGGCGAGAAGGACGGCATTATGATTTTGGAAAAATATTGAGTATAACGAACCTCTCAAAATTTTTTGAGAGGTTTAATTTTTACGCAGCGTTATAAATCTTTATTTTAAAGCTTAAATATGGTATGATTAGATGATAAATGCTGACTAAAATTAAGGAGTTTTTTGTGAAGATAAAAGGAGTTTTATTCGACCTTGACGGCACGCTGATTAACACCACGCCGCTGATTTTGGAATCGTTCCGCCATACTTTTGTGGAGTTTGGGCTGCCGGTTCCGTCAAAAGAGGCGCTTGTTGCAGGTTTCGGGCTGCCGCTGCGCACCGCAGCTAAAGCCTATATGCCAGAAAGCATGATAGAAGATTTTTGCACTGCTTACAGTGATTACCACCGCAGCCAGCACGATAAGCTTATTCAGCCGTTTGACGGCGTTAACGAAGCATTGGCACAGCTTGCAGGGCGCGGCATAAAAATGGCTGTTGTAACATCTAAAAAGCGCCCGATGGCTCTGCGCGGGCTTGCCTGCTACGGGCTTGATAAATATATTGAAACGGTTGTTACCTGTCAGGATTGTGAAGAACACAAACCGCTACCAGCGCCTAGCCTGATGGCTTTAAAAAACTTAAAGCTGAACGGCAGTGACTGTATCGGCGTGGGCGACAGCCCTTATGATTTGCAAAGTGCAAAAAGCGCAGGCTGTTTAACAGCAGCAGTACGTTATACCAGCTTTGACTGGGATTTTATTTTGAATGAAGGCAAACCGGATTACGTTTTGAACAAAATGGATGATTTGGTTAAACTGATAGACAGACTCAATAATTAGGAGGTTATTATGCGCAAAATAGCTATTATCGGCGGTACCGGGGTTTACAGCCCCGACGCACTTGGAGGATTTGAAGAAAAGGTTATTAAAACGCCTTACGGCGATGCGCTTTGCAAAATGGGCTCGCTGTACGGCAATCAGGTTGTGTTTATTACCCGCCACGGTGCAGGGCACAGCGTTCCGCCGCATAAAGTAAATTACCGTGCCAATATCTGGGCTTTAAAAAGCCTTGGCACTGAAGAAATTTTTGCAACCACGGCAGTCGGCTCTTTAAATAAAGAGATGAAAGCCGGGCATTTTGTTGTTTGCGACCAGGCGATTGATTTTACCAAAAGCCGCGTTAACACATTTTATGATACTCCGGAGCGCGGAGTGGCTCATGTGGATTTTACCAATCCGTACTGTCCGCGCCTGCGTGCAAAGGTTATTAAATGCCTTGAAAGAACGGACATTCCGTTCCATAAAACAGGCTGCTATGTCTGCACCGAAGGCCCGCGTTTTGAAACCGCAGCGGAAATTAAAATGTTCGCCATGCTGGGCGGCGACCTTGTAGGCATGACCAATATTCCGGAATCCGTACTGGCACGCGAAGCGGAAATGTGCTATACAAACTGCAGCATTGTAACCAACATGGCAGCAGGCATTTCGCCGACGCCGCTTTCTCACAGCGAAGTGGTGGAAGCAATGGCGCAAAGCGGCAAAAACATGGCCCGCCTGATTGAAGCCTTTATTGCCGATAACGGCGTTGAAGAAACAGAATGCGGCTGTGCGCACTGCATGGCAGAATTTGGCGGTTTTAAACTGTAAGAGGCTGTTATGGTTAAAACAATGGAATGGCAGCAGAACGCACTGGAAATTTTAGACCAGACGAAACTGCCTGTAGAAATCAGTTTTATAAAATGCGGTACTTACAGCCGCGTGGGCGAAGCAATAAAAAAGCTGGAAGTCCGCGGCGCACCGGCAATCGGCGCAGCAGCCGGTTTTGCCATGGTTTTGGGCTGGCAGCAGCTTATGGCGGAAAACCGCTGTAATTTGCCGGCCTACGAAGAAATAAAAAATGAACTTATTGCAGCACGCCCTACGGCAATAAACCTTGCCTGGGCTGCCAATAAGCTTTACGCTGAAGCAGAAGGCTTGACAGAGCAGAACAAAACGCAGGACGAAATTGCCTGCGCGTTGGAAAAACTGGCGCAGCAAATTTACAAAAATGACATTGAATGCAACAAAAAAATGGGTAAATACGGCGCTGAACTTTTACCGCCGCATACCAGAATTTTAACGCACTGCAATGCAGGTGCGTTGGCAACCTGCGGCTGGGGTACGGCTCTCGGCGTTATCCGCGAAGCCTTTGCACAGGGCAAAATTGACATTGTTTATGCCGATGAAACGCGCCCGCTTCTGCAAGGCGCACGCCTTACGGTATGGGAGCTTATGGAAGATAAAATTCCAGTTACGGTTATTACCGATAACATGGCAGCATGGACCATGCAGCAAAAAGGCATTAATGCCGTTGTTACCGGGGCAGACCGCATTGCCTTAAACGGCGATACTGCAAATAAAATCGGCACTTTTGGCGTGGCTTTGGCTGCTAAATATCACGGTATACCGTTTTACATAGCCGCACCTGTAAGCACGTTTGATTTTTCCATTGCTGACGGCAGCGGGATTCCGATAGAAGAACGCAGCGCACAGGAAGTAAAAACATTGCAGGGGGTTGTTACCGCGCCGCCCGAAGCATTAGCCTACAACCCTGCTTTTGATGTTACACCGGCTGCTCTTATCAGCGGCATTATTACCGAATACGGCGTTATTAAACCGCCTTATCGGGAGAATATAAAAAAATTGCAGCTTAAAATCAAGGAGGAAATTTTTAATGAATAGCATGATTAAAGACATTGCCCTTGCACCTACCGGGCATCAGAAAATTGCCTGGGTTAAAGAGCACATGCCGCTGCTTAACATTTTAAACGAACGTTATGCAGAAAAGAAAATTTTTGACGGTTTAAATATGGTTGTAACCATTCATCTGGAAGCAAAAACCGCATATCTTGCCCAGACTCTAAAAAACTGCGGCGCAAATGTTGTAGTTACCGGCAGCAACCCGCTTTCCACGCAGGATGATGTTGCCGCAGCTCTGGCTGACAGCGGAATTACCGTTTTTGCTACTCATGCCTGCTCGCAGGAAGAATACGATTTATATTTAAGCAAAGCGCTTGATACCAAACCTTCGCTTATTATCGACGACGGCGGCGACCTTGTTAATATGCTGCACAGCACCCGCCGCGAGCTGATTCCGAACCTTATCGGCGGCAGCGAAGAAACCACTACCGGCGTACATCGCTTAAAAGCACTTAACGAAGCCGGCAAACTGGCTTTCCCGATGATTGCCGTTAATGACGCTTACTGCAAATACCTGTTCGATAACAGATACGGCACCGGCCAATCTTCCTGGGACGGCATTATGCGTACCACCAACCTTGCCGTTGCAGGCAAAACCGTTGTTGTTGCAGGCTACGGCTGGTGCGGCAAAGGCGTTGCCATGCGTGCCAAAGGTTTGGGCGCAAACGTTATCGTTACCGAAATTGACCCGATTAAAGGCATTGAAGCAGTATTTGACGGTTTCCGCGTAATGCCGATGCGTGAAGCAGCAAAATACGGCGATTTCTTTGTAACCGTAACCGGCTGCAAAGATGTAATTACCAAAGAACACTTCCCGCTGATGAAAGACGGCGCAGTTCTTGCCAACGCAGGCCATTTTGACGTTGAAATTAACGTTAAAGACCTGGAAGCAATGACCGTTGAACCTGCTTACGAAGTACGCAAAAACATTACAACCTACACCATGCCTGACGGCAAAAAAATCAACCTGCTGGGCGAAGGCCGCCTTGTAAACCTTGCCTGCGGCGACGGCCATCCGGTAGAAGTAATGGACCTTTCTTTCGCCATGCAGTTCCTTGCCATGAAATATCTGCTGGAGCATAAAGGTGAACTGCAAAATAACCTTTATGTATTGCCGGAAGAACTGAATACGGAAATTGCTGCCCTGAAGCTTGAAGCAATGGGCGCAGGCATTGATACCTTAACTCCGGAACAATACGCTTATTTGCACGCCGAATAATTATGCAAAACGAAGCTGTTGAAAAAGCAAGGGCACAAATTGTTAAAGCTGCGCAAAAAATGGCAGGGCAGAACATGCTGCCGGGTTCGTGGGGCAACATAAGCATTAAGATAAACAAAAATGCTTATGCAATAACTCCTTCCGGCCGCGGCTATGACAATTTAACGCCCGATGATATAACCATAGTTGACGCAGCAGGCCAAACGCTTGACGGAGCATTAATACCAAGCAGCGAACTGCCTTTGCACCTGGCAATATATAAGGCGCTGCCGGAAGCAAATGCCGTTGTGCACACGCACAGCATTTATGCCAGTGCCTGCGCCGCAGCACGCAGGGATATCCCGCCGCTTATTGAAGACATGGTGCAGATAATGGGCGGCGCGGTGCATTGTGCCGAATATGCCCTGCCGGGTACGGAAACGCTTGCCCAAAACGTAATAAAAGCCATGAACGGCAAACGTGCAGCACTTTTGGCAAACCACGGCGTTGCTGCCTGGGGAGTAACGCTTGACGAAGCCATGATGGTAGCGGGAATAGTTGAAAAAGCCGCTAAGCTTTATTGCATTACTCAGAGCCTTGGCGGAGCAGTGCTGCTGCCTCAGAGCGATATCGACGCCATGCACGGTTTTTATGAAGCCCATTACCGCAAACGTCAGTTAGGAGAAGAATAATGGCGAAAACACTTATTAAAAACGCTGAAATTATTACCGCAAAAGATACGGATAAATATTATATCGGTATTTTGGACGATACCATTCAGGTAATATCCAAAAAATTGCCGCAGGGATATGAAGACGCGCAGGTTATTGATGCCGAAGGTAAAATTGCCGTGCCGGGCATGGTAAACACCCATACCCACGCAGCAATGACGCTTTTGCGCAGCTATGCCGATGATATGGTACTGATGGATTGGCTGCAAAATAAAATCTGGCCTGCCGAAGACGGTCTTACGGATGACGATATTTACTGGGGCACAATGCTTTCCATTGCCGAAATGCTTAAAACAGGCACAACCTGCTTTGCCGATATGTATTTTGCAATGAACCGCGTTGCCGATGCTGTTGAAGAAACAGGCATCAGGGCTGCATTAAGCCGCGGCTTAACCGGATTCAGCGACGAAAACTATGCAAAACTTGAAGAAAATGCAGTGCTCTTTAAAGAACGCCATAACAGTGCAGGCGGACGCATTCATGTAATGCTCGGGCCGCATGCCCCGTATACCTGTTCTGTTGAATACCTGAAAAATGTTATTGCCAAAGCACAGCAGCTTGGCAGTGAAATTCATATTCACCTTTGCGAAACCAAAGGCGAAGTTGACAACTGTATTAAAGAACACGGCATGAGCCCGATAAAACTTATGGACAGCCTTGGCATGTTTGAATACGGCACGCTGGCAGCACACAGCGTACATGTAGATGAAGAAGACATGGCAATTATGGCAGCCAAACATGTGCGTGTTGCCCATAACCCGCAAAGCAATCTTAAACTTGCCAGCGGCATTGCACCGGTACCGGCAATGTTAAAGCACGGCATTACGGTCGGCCTTGGCACCGACGGCACCAGCAGCAACAACAACCTTGATATGCTGGAAGAATGCCGCCTCGCCGCAATGCTGCATAAAAACATGACAGGCGACCCGGAAATTATACCGGCAGCACAGGCACTTGCCATGGCAACAAGTGAAGGCGCCAAAGCGCTTGGCTTTGCTGACGTTGGCAAAATTGAAGCAGGGCAGAAAGCCGATATTGTCCTTTATAACATGAATAAACCTTACTGGCATCCGCGCAACGACAGAACTTCGCTGTTTGTATATGCGGCAAACGCCAATGACGCAGATACCGTACTTGTTAACGGCAAAGTTCTTATGCAAAACGGAGAACTGCTTTACATAGACCTGGAGAAAGTTTATGCCGAAGCAGACGCACGTGCACGCCGCTTAACCAATAAATAACAAAAATTTTGGGAGGGAAACACAAGTGGCTAAAATTTTATTTAAAAGTAATTTAGCACCTTCTGTTTACGAATTTTTAGTAGACGCACCCCTGATTGCACATAAATGCCAACCGGGGCAGTTTGTAATGATACGCACCGATGAAGACAGCGAACGCATTCCGCTTACCATTGCCGATTTTGACCGCGAAAAAGGCACTATTACCTTAATCGTTCAGGCAGTAGGCAATACCACAAAACATCTTTGCGAATCTTTTGAAGAAGGCGACGATATTCTCGACGTTGTCGGCCCGCTTGGCCATCCGTCTGAAATGGGCAAATTTGGCACAGTTGTCTGCGTAGGCGGCGGTATCGGCGTTGCGCCGGTATACCCGATTGCCCGCGCTTACCACGAGCTCGGCAACAAAGTAATTTCTATTGTCGGCGCACGCAGCAAAGATTTAATTATCTGGCGCGATAAAATGCAGGCAATCAGCGACGAGCTTATTATAACCACGGATGACGGCAGCGAAGGGCATAAAGGCTTTGTAACCGACCCGCTGCGCGAAATGCTGGAAAAAGGCGAAAAGATTGACCTGGTACTTGCCATTGGCCCGGTAATTATGATGAAAAACGTTGCCGCAACAACCAAACCTTTCGGCACCAAAACAACCGTAAGCCTTAACACCATTATGGTAGACGGCACCGGCATGTGCGGCGGCTGCCGTGTAATGGTGGGCAACGAAAATAAATTTGCCTGTGTTGACGGTCCGGAATTTGACGGGCATCTGGTTGACTTTGCCAACTTAATGCAGCGCCAGATGATGTACAAAGACCAGGAATCTATTGAATACAGCTGCGGAGGTCATTGCAAATGCGTGGAGGAATGAGAAACCCTATGCCGGAACAGCCGGCTGATGTAAGAAATAAAAACTTTAAAGAAGTTGCTCTCGGCTATGATATGAAAACCGCTGTTGATGAAGCAGAGCGCTGCCTGCATTGCCCGAAACCGCTGTGCGTAAGCGGCTGCCCTGTTAATGTTGAAATTCCGGCTTTTATTCAGGCTGTAAAAGAAGGCAACATGCAGGAAGCCATTAAAATTTTAAAACGCAAAAACAGCCTCCCGGCAGTTTGCGGCCGCGTATGCCCGCAGGAAAACCAGTGCGAATCCAAATGCGTGCTCGGCATTAAGGGTCAGTCTGTCGCTATCGGCCGTCTGGAACGCTTTGTAGCAGATTACGCGCGTGAACACGGCTTAGATAACGTAGATAACGAAAAAGCTGCTCCTAACGGCAAAAAAGTTGCCATTGTAGGCAGTGGCCCTTCCGGCCTTACCGCAGCAGGCGACCTTGCCAAAATGGGCTATGATGTAACCATTTTTGAAGCACTGCACGCACCGGGCGGCGTTTTAATGTACGGCATTCCTGAATTCCGCCTGCCAAAAGAAATTGTGCAGCACGAAATTGACGCACTGAAAAAACTGGGCGTTAAAATTATGGTAGACGCCGTTATCGGCCGTTTGTTTACCATTCAGGAACTTTTTGAAGAAGAAGGCTTCGACGCCATTTATGTAGGCACAGGCGCAGGTCTGCCGCATTTTATGAATATTGAAGGCGAAAACCTTAACGGCGTATATTCTGCCAACGAATTTTTAACGCGCGTTAACTTAATGCGTGCTTATCAGTTCCCGAAAGTTGCAACACCGGTTTACATTGGTAAAAAAGTTGCTGTTGTCGGCGCGGGTAATGTTGCTATGGACGCAGCACGTACCGCAAAACGCCTCGGTGCAGAACAGGTTTATATTGTTTACCGCCGCAGCGAAGAAGAAATGCCTGCCCGTAAGGAAGAAATCGGCCATGCAAGAGAAGAAGGGATTGAACTCCGTCTTTTGAACAACCCTGTACGTATTTTAGGCAACGAAAAAGGCTGGGTTAACGGCATGGAATGCATTAAAATGGAGCTTGGCGAACCTGATGCCAGCGGACGCCGCAGCCCGGTAGCCATTAAAGGCAGCGAATACGTGCTTGACGTTGACATGGTTGTAATGGCGATAGGGCAGGGGCCTAACCCGCTGTTAAAGCAAACCACGCACGATTTGGAAACCAACAAACGCGGCAACATCGTTGCAGATGAAAACGGCGCAACCTCCATCCCCGGCGTATTTGCAGGCGGCGACATTGTAACCGGCGCAGCAACCGTAATTTCTGCTATGGGCGCAGGCAAAAAAGCCGCTCAGGCAATTGACGAGTATTTGAAGAATAAATAATTTATTGTAAATTACAGCAGTTTACTTGTATAATTACGGGTAAACTGCTTTTTATTTATAAAAACTGCTTATAAATCTCGGATATCCTTATAATTGTATACAACCAAAACAAAATGACATCTGCCTGTATTTGGTGTATAATAAATAATGATATGGTTTACAATAATTAAAATTTTACGAGGTGAATTATATGCGTTTTAAATTAAGAATGGGCGTTTCCGGACGTCATTGCCATTTAAAAAGAGAAGATATGGATATTTTATTCGGTAAAGGCAGCGAGCTGCACCCTATAAAACCGATTGTGCAGCCCGGTCAGTTTACCTGCGAAGAAAAAATTATTCTGGTAACGGATAAAGGCGAAATGCCGCTGCGCGTTATCGGGCCCCTGCGTCCTTATACGCAAATTGAACTTGCCAAAACGGATGCCCGTCAGCTTGGGCTGAACCCGCCGATTTGCTTCTCCGGTTATCTTGACGGTTCGCTCGGCGGCAAAATCGTTGGCCCTGAAGGCGAAGTTATTTTAAAAGAGGGCATTATGCTTGTACAGCGCCATATTCATTTGTGCCCGGAAACTGCCGCCAAATATCATTTAAAGAACCATGATATTGTTGCTATGGAAACTACAGGCTCACGTGCACTGCGTTTTGAGCACGTTTATGTAAGAACCGGCCCGGATCATGCGGACGAAATTCATATTGATACTGACGAAGGCAATGCATGCGGACTTGAAAACGGCGCTTTGGTTGATATTGTAACCAGGCTTTAATTGTTATTGAGGAAGAACAATGCGCAAAATATTGTTTTTTATGCTGTTGTTGGTGCAGCTTACTGCGGCGACGGCCTTTGCGTATACCAATAAAGAGGACGGGTTTAAAACACAAAGTCCGTCCTCTGCTAATTACGTAGAGGCTGTTGGCAAACATTTTTACGGTTTTATTGACGACAACGGTGCTGCGGCAGGTTATGCAGAATGTTTAAGCAGTGAACAGGATTCAAAATTTTTAGGAACTTCGTTCAGCACGGCAGCATTTGATAAAACTTACAGCGATATTTTACTTTTGCAGCGTAACGGAATCAGCAACGAACGTATTAATCAGCTTATAGCTGAACCTGTTGTTTCACCGCTTTTTGCTTTTGCAGAAAATGAAGAACCGGATTACCTGGTTTCTGCGCAAAAGTTTGGCTCAAACAAGTATATTGCCGTTACTTTCAACGTAAACCCGGAAACTGAACCGGTAACAATTTATTATACTTCCGCTAATGATAAGCTTTATATGCTTATGGCCGAGCAGCAAACGGCTGTTTCCAACGCTATTGAAAACCAGCCGGAAAATACCATTGGCGTTATTGGCTGTGCCGATGGCCCGACAGACATTTACGTTAAAGATAATGTTTTGGCTAAAGAAACCAACAAAACTTTTCTGAAAAAGTTTAAAACCGTTAAGCCGGTTGATAAAAACACCGCGTTTACCTTTAGCGAAAAAACAGCCAACGTAAAAGTAACCCTTCCGGATGACTGGTTTTACGTGCAGTTAGCAGACAGCAGATATAATGAAGAAGCTGTCGGTGTAACGGTTGCCATGCCGCAGGAAGCTATGGCGCTGATTTTTAAAGAAGCGCTTGATATTGGTGTTACCGATATAGAATCGGCAGTTATTGCATCACAGGCTGCGGCAGCTGATAAAAGCATAAGCACTGAATTGACAGATAAAAAAGATGATATAATGGATATTTTCCGTCATGGCATTATAATATTATCTGTTAAAGCCACCGATAAAAGTTTTTCGAAATTTGTATTTGATAACCCAAATAAAACGGCTTACGGCGTAAATGAAGCGTTGGAAGATATAAAAGCCGCCCTTATTGAGCAGGGAACGGAATTTAAAACCTTTGCTTATAATACGGATTTTAAAGACGGGCAGGGGAGCTTTAGCCTGCAAACTGAATTGAAGCCTGCTGAAACTGATTTTTATTACACTTTAGTTGCCGAAGGCAAAGTTATTGGCAAAGCTGCTTATCTGGCTTTTGTATTTGACCGTAACGGTGATGATGAAAATACGGCACTTAAATTTTGGAACGGCAAAACACTTTTAAAAGATTGATGTCCACATTCGTACTTAAAGTAAAAAGAGGGTACAGATGATGAAAAAATTATATGCTGATATTTTAATGACAGGTTTGCTGTGCAGCGCTGCTCTTACGGCAAATGCATTTGAATATGTAAGCAGCGAAGCAGGTTTTTCCGTTAACATTCCAGATCAGAACATTATGCTGATAGGCGAAAATATGTTTGCTGCCGAAAACCGTGTTTTTGACCTTGACAAAAAACTTGTAAAAACCAACGGCATGCATTTTGTTACCGGGCTTAACCAGGAACAGCTTAAACAAAATTTTAATACCGTTTTTACAACGGAAAAATTTACTGCTGACCTCGAAAATATTAAACAAGCTTTAAAAAGCGGCACTGCTGCTAACGTTTTGCAAAGCAGCAGCTATAAATACCTTACCGAAGCTGCGGCTGGCACCTATGTAAATTACAGCGGCGAAAGCGAAGACCTTGCCGGTTTATTGGAATTAAACAAACAATTTGCCGGTATGGCGAACATAAAAAAGGCATCCGTTGAAAATATTAAAGGCAAAGATGCTTTAATGATAGAATCGGATATTGAAAATATAACCTTTGAGTTAAAGCTGCCGCTGAAAAAATCGGAATTATTGCCGCAAGAATCAGTTGATGAAGAAAACCTGAAAGACCAGGGCTTTAAATTTGAATTTGCTGATGACGGCTATTTAGTTACTAAAATAGCAAATTTATATAATATTACAGAAAAAACTTATTTGTTATCGGCCAATGACAACCTTTATACGGTAACGAGCCTGTTTGCTTCAACTAACGAATTGCCTGACAATGTTGACAGCCTTTATAAACTTGATAATAAAGGCTTTAATAAATTAAGCAAACAGCTGGTTAACAGTTTAAAATTTACGGAACCTCAGAAAAACGGCAATAAACCGCTTACAATCAATGATAATATCAGCGGACGCAAACTGCAATTGCCGGAAAAATGGCTGTACACAAGAACTGATTTCAGCAGCATTCACGGTATTAATAAAGGCGGCTTTGGGCTTACTGCTTACAGCGCTTTGCCGGAAACTTCACTTGATGCTGCAAATAACGCCATTAAAACCTTTGGTATTAGTTTTGATAACAGCACAAATACCTTGAAAATGGATTTGTCGCAGTTTACTATGCCGGATTTACTGAATTTGTTTGATGAAGGCATTGTTATGGCAAGCGGTAATTTTAATAATGTTGCCCAAATTGAGCCTGATTTCAGCAAGTATGTAAACGAATATAAAACTATTTTCGATAATCCGGAATTAACTAAATTTATCTTCCACAATAGCATGAACCAGCTTTTTAACAGCCTGCGCCCGGAAGATATTGCAGCCATAGAAAAATATCTGAAAGCAGAAAACTTTAACTATACTTTTGACATTAATAATTATAATGCACGCTTCAATTGTGATGCTGACTTAAAGGCTCACATACCAGACATATTTAAAGTGCTGCAGGAAGCAAATGTTATTGCTGGAAATGCTGCTGATGCAGATGAAGTGCGCAGCAGCCTGAGTAAAGATAAAGTTTTTGCAATGCTGGATACCAATCTGGTACCGTTTAACTGCTATTTTAAAAACCAGCTTTATTTTGACAGAAGTCAGCGCTTTAATAACCTGTTATATTTTACAAAAGGCGATAAGGCAGCTGCCAACCAGCAAATTATGAAGCAGTTTAATACAACCGATTTATATCTTTACTGATTTGTGTTATAATAACAAAGTATCAAGAGGCTTATGCAGAAAATGCCTGAGCCTCTTATATTTTTGTAATAATGTTGTAAAAGCCACCTTCATAAATTGGCTGTAACAAATTTTAAAACACATGCGCATATAAATTAACGTGTTTATTATAAAAACGCCTTAAAACGCAAATATGAAGGCGTAAATAAAAGATGATAATATTTCAGCTAAAATCAATGAGAATATTGATTAGAATAGGTAAAATTAGGCAAAAAATAATATAGAATTTATCGTCCGATATAATTTGTTAAGTAAATTGGTGAATGTGAACTAATGCAAAACCATGTCAGATATTTTGGCTGGTTTTGCGTTCGGCTTACTTTTGCAAATTTTACATAATATATATTATCGGACATTATTTTTATATATTTATTATTCACTTAAACTTCTGTTTTATCTCATCTTCCAATATTAAAATCAAAATTAAATTAATACAGCGAACAGCAAACAAATGTTTTGACTCCTTCTTAATTAGCTGTTATAATAGAATTATATAAAATCTATTTCGGGAGGCTTTTGTTAATGGCCAGACATAAACGCTTTTCTAATTTTGAAGGACAAATTACCGAAGAAATGCTTACTGACCGTCAGCGTCAGATTTTAGAATATATTCGCAAATGTGTTAAAGATAAAGGTTATCCTCCGGCTGTGCGCGAAATCGGCAAAGCTGTAGGATTATCTTCAAGCGCCAGCGTTCATAATCACCTGCATAAATTAGAAGAATACGGTTTTTTGCAGCGTGACCCTTCCAAGCCGCGCGCACTTGAACTTACCCAGGACGCTGAATGGCGTCAGAAAACTGTTGTGCCCGTTCCGCTTGTTGGCCGTGTAACGGCGGGCGTTCCCATTTTGGCTGTTGAAAACATTGAAGAAACATACCCTATTCCGCTTGATTTATTGGGCTGCTCTGATGATGTTTTCATGCTTTCCGTGAGTGGCGACAGCATGATTAAGGCCGGTATTTTAGACCATGACTATATTGTTGTGCGCAAGCAAAATTTTGCCAACAACGGCGATATAGTTGTTGCTTTAATTGATGGCGAAGAAACTACTGTAAAACGTTATTTCCGTGAACTTCGCTGTGTACGATTACAGCCTGAAAACGATGCTTATCAGCCCATTGTCGGTGGCGATAATATTCAGGTTATCGGCAAAGTAATTGCCGTTTTTAGAATGCTGTAATATTCTAAATTTGACATCAATTGTATTAAAATAAAATTATTTCAGTTTCATATAAGCGTTTGGGAAATATTATATTAACGTCTATATGACATCATGACAATTCCAAAAATTTAAATTATATTACTACTTACTAAAAATTAAAGGACTTGCTCTGATACAGAACAAGTCCTTTTTATATGCCATTTTACGCCGTTGCAGTTATTTTAAAACAATGCTGTAAATAGTATTTGACAGAACTACAGCTATTACAAGCACGATTGCAAATATTATAAAAAACCTTAAAATTCTAAAAAACTTCTTCATAATAAATAACTCTTCCCATAAAAATTTACCATTTTTCAGGTATAGTTTCAAACTTCCCTATAACATACATTGTGCCAAGCATTTCCGTAAGCAGCGTACCTTCATTATTAAAGGTTTCTACTTTTATAATAATTATTTTGTGCCCGCGCTGAATTACTGTGCCAACAGCAGTAGCCACATCTCCGGCATGGAGGTTTTTTATAAAGTTTATCGTATAATTAATAGTTACTACTCTGGCCCCTACACTTGCGCTTGCCATCCCCAGCGCAGTATCTGCAAGTGCTGCCAGAGAACCGCCGTGGGCAACTTCATATAAATTGGTGTGCTTGGCTGCGTCAATAGGCATTGCAAGTGTTACTTTGCCGCATTCAACGTCAACAAGCTCCATGCCGCACAGTTTAACAAAACTATTAATACTATATACATCTTTGATAATTTGTGTATATTCTTCTTTTGCACTCATCAACTTTACCTCCCTGCCGGTATAATTTATTCTTTGGGGCCTACCATACGAGCTGCGCTCATAATGGCAATACGGCCATGTTCAAAAGTCAGCCCGCCCTGGAAATACACATTATATGGCTCACGGCACGGGCCGTCAGCACTTAATTCGATAGAAGCGCCCTGTACGAAGGTTCCTGCTGCCATAATAATTTCATCCTGATAACCCGGAATCATGGCAGGAACAGGTTCTACATGTGCGTCAACCGGCGAATTTGTCTGAATTGCAACACAGAAATTACATAATTTCTCACGTGTTTCCAAACGTATAGCCTGAATAATATCGCTGCGTACTTCTTCCGGCAGCGGTTTTACCGAATAACCAAGGTTTTTAAAAACAGCCGAAGCAAAAATTGCAGTTTTTACGGCCTGCGTTACAACATGGGGCGCAATAAACAAGCCCTGATAAAATTCACGTGCCGTATCACCCAACGTTGCACCCATCTCGCCGCCTAATCCAGGAGCGGTAAGACGGTATGAAGCAAGTTCCACCAAATCGGCACGCCCGGCAATATAGCCGCCGGTAGGAGCAAAACCGCCGCCCATATTTTTAATAAGAGAACCTGCAATCAAATCTGCGCCGACTTCGGTAGGTTCCTGTTTTTCAATAAATTCGCCGTAGCAGTTATCTACAAAGCAGATAACATCCGGTTTAACCTTTTTTACGGCTGCGCATATCTCGCCTATCTGCGCTACATTAAGCGTTTTACGCACACTGCTGTAACCGCAGGAACGCTGAATATGTATTAAGCGCGTTTTATCTGTAATAGCGCCGCAAATAGCTTCTAAATCCGGCTTGTCGTCCTGCATGGGAATTTCTTTATAAATAACGCCTAAATCTACAAGCGAACCCGGTGTTTTTACAGGGCTGCCGATAATGGTCTGCATGGTATCATACGGAGTTCCTGTTGCAGCTATCATCTCGTCCCCTGCGCGCAATACCCCCAAAAGAGCCACTGCCAGCGCATGCGTGCCGCTTACAAACTGCGAACGCACCAGCGCTGCTTCTGTATGGAAAATTTCTGCGTAAATTGCATCAAGGTTCTCTCGCCCAACATCGGAATAAGCATAACCGGTTGTAGGTTTTAAGTAATAATCCGAAACCATGTGGTTACGGAAGGCCTTCATTACTTTTTCCGTGTTAAATAAAGCGGCTTCTTCATATACTTTAGAATATTTTTCTACATCATCAAGTGCTGTTTTTTCAATTTCTGCAAAGTCTATCATTAAATTATTCACTCGCTTTTTATAATATATTCATTGTATGCTTCCAAATCTTCCACCGGAAGAATAACTTTCATTACTGCGCCATTTTCGGTATATTCCTGCTCTAAAACATTGGCAGTTTCATGAAGCTGGGCAGCTTTGGCAGTTTCCGCATAAGGAATACACAAAGTAACTTCCACGGCTTTGCTTTTCAGATGTTTTTCTATCATCTGCTGCAAAGTTTCAAGGTTTAACTTTTTAGCTGCCGATATACAAACGGTATCTTCTTCCAGCGCTAATCTGTCAGCCAGTTTGCTGTCCGGAGGCAGTTTATCTATTTTATTATAAACCGTAATAACCGGCTTTGTTTCTGCGCCGATTTCCTTTAAAACTTCGTGTACTGCAGCAGCCTGTTCTTTGTAAAGCTCGTGGCTTACGTCGATAACATGCACCAGTAAATCAGCTTCCGTTACAACTTCAAGTGTGGAACGGAAAGCGGCAATCAGCTGATGCGGCAGGCGCTGAATAAAACCAACCGTATCGGTTATAATTATCTCCTGCTTATTGGGAAGCGTCAGCTGGCGTGTAGTTGGGTCTAACGTTGCAAAAAGCTGGTCTTTGGCATAAATATCTGAATTTGTAAGTGTATTAAGAAGCGTTGATTTACCGGCATTGGTATAACCTACAAGACTCACTTCAAATACATTGTTCTTTTTGCGCTTACTGCGGTGCAGGGAACGTACGGCTTTAACCTTTTCAATTTGCTCTTTAATAAAAGCAATGCGGTCGCGGATTCTGCGGCGGTCAACTTCAAGTTTCGTTTCACCAGGGCCGCGCGTACCAATGCCGCCGCCGAGCCTGGAAAGCATAAGTCCTTTACCCATAATACGCGGCAGCGTATATTGCAGCTGTGCCAGCTCAACCTGTAATTTACCTTCGTTGGTACGTGCGCGCTGAGCAAAAATATCAAGAATCAGAGCAGTGCGGTCTAAAATTCTGATGCCCATAACGCTTTCGATATTGCGCTGCTGTGCCGGGGAAAGTTCATCGTCAAAAATACATAAGTCGATATTTTCCTGCTGGGCATATAAAGCAAGCTCCTGCACTTTGCCTCTGCCTATAAAAAATGCCGGGTCCGGTTTGGGGCGTTTTTGTATAAACTTCTTTATTACAGTTGCGCCTGCGGTATCGGCAAGCTGTTTTAATTCTTCGAGTGAATCGTCAACGGTCCACAGCGAATCGTTTCTTCCCCACTCCATGCCAATTAAAATGGCTCTTTCAGACATTACCTGCAAAGATGCAGTTCCCGTCTGCTTGTCGAGTATGCGCTCTATCGTGCTTACAGTATTAACAAAGTTAATGTTTTCAGCATCTTCTATACTATACGGGCCGTAACATTCAGCGGTGTAATTTTCATTGCTGTCTATGCCGGTTATCAACCCGAAAGTCAGTTCGGATTTTGTAAAATCCGGAGAAACAACGCCAATGGCAACCATGGCATCATATTTATTGTTTTTTAAAGCGGAAATATCAACACCGCTTAAATACGGGTTGCCGCCCGGATGCGTATGTATGCAGCGTATGCCGCTAAGGCGTCCGGCACCGCGCCTGCCGCTGAAAGAAGGCAATTCCACAGTAGCATTGTCGCCTACTGCAATTTCTATAATCTGTCCGCTGCGTGTAATATAAACGGAAATTTCTCTGTTTATATACTCTGTAATATCCGCAAGCTTAACAGCAAGCTCCTGAGAAACAAGCTGCGGCGACTGCATATCGTACAGTTTCTGCAGTTCTGCTATAACGCTGTCGCGTATGCCTTTTATATTACCTTTAATTTCACGCATAATTATACCTCAAAGAGCAGACAGTATTTCTGCCTGCTCTCTTTCATAAACAAAATTTTACTGACGGCTGCGTGCCGGCTCAACATTAACTTTATAGCCTTTAATGGTGTTGCGGTGCATTACGCCAAGCACTTTTTCGGCAACGTCTTCCGGCACTTCAACAAACGTAAATTTATCGTAAATATTAATTTTGCCAATATCTTTGGCAGGTATATCGGCTTCAATAGCAATGGTACGCACAATATCCTGCACGCTTATTTTCTGGCTGCGGCCGATATTCATAAAGAAACGCACCATGCCGGGGCGTCCGCCGGTATTGGTTAAATCTTTGGACAAGCCTTCTTCTTTCGGCGCTTCAAGCGCTTTATTGCCTTCCTGCATTAATTTTAAGGCAGCGGCAATAATGTCTTCCGAAGCATAATCCTGCAAAAGTGTTTCCGCAATAGGCATATAATCATGGTAATGGTTAAGTTCCAAAACCGCCTGCATGCGGGAAATAATAATTTCGCGCTGGCGTTCAACAACGTTGGCCGTTGTAGGCAGCTGACGGCGCATAATTTTGGTGTTTGCTGCGCGTTCGATAAGTTTAAGCTGCCTGAATTCACGCGGGGTAATAAAGGTCATGGCCGTGCCTGTATTGCCTGCCCTGCCTGTACGCCCAATACGGTGTACATAACTTTCAGGGTCCTGCGGAATATCAAAATTAATAACATGGGTAATATTATCAATATCAATGCCGCGTGCCGCAACATCAGTTGCAATCAAAATATCTGCCGTGCCTTCACGGAATTTTTTCATAACACGGTCACGCTGGGTCTGGCTTAAATCGCCGTGCAGGCCTTCTGCCATATAACCGCGGCTGGCAAGTGCGATTGCCAAATCGTCAACGCCTTTTTTGGTGCGGCAGAAAATAATAATCTTGCCGTCAATTTCAGCATCGAGTAAACGGCACAGACCTTCTACCTTGTCTTTAGTTTCAAAATAATACTGCTCAATCAAAGGTACGGTCAGTTCTTCCTTGCTGACGGTAACATTTTTAGGAGCTTTCATGTATTTTTTGGTAAGGCTCAAAATCGGGCGCGGCATGGTTGCGGAAAACAGCAGCGTCTGCCTTTCCGCAGGCAGGTTGCGCATAATTTCTTCCATATCGTCAACAAAGCCCATATCAAGCATTTCATCGGCTTCGTCCAATACCAAAAACTTAATATGGTCAAGTTTGATGGTATTGCGGTTAATATGGTCAATTAAGCGTCCCGGAGTGCCTATTACAATCTGTACGCCGCTTTTTAAGGCACGAATCTGTCTTTCGATAGGCTGGCCGCCGTATACAGGCAGAGCCTTAATACGCGAAGTACGTCCGATTTTACCTACTTCTTCGGCAACCTGAATGGCAAGTTCGCGGGTCGGCGTCATAATAAGCGCCTGAATGTGCTTATGGTCGGTAATGCTCTGAACCAACGGAATGCCGAAAGCAGCAGTTTTACCTGTACCGGTCTGTGCCTGGCCGATAACGTCATAACCATCCAGCACCAGCGGAATGGTTTGCTCCTGTATCGGTGATGGTTCTTCAAAGCCCATGTCTGTTAAAGCTGTAACTATTTTTTTATCCAGCAGCAGGCTGCCGAACATCTCTTTTTGATTTGTTGTCATTTGTCTTTATTCTCCGTTTCTTTTTCCTTTATTCTGTCAATAACCATCGAAATCGCGGTTAATGCACTGCGCATTTTATTATCGGTACGTGTACCGCCAAAAATGTGTTTGGCCCATTTTACGCCGTCAGCATCGGCAACGGCCATATATACCAGCCCGACAGGTTTATCTTCTGTTGCTCCGCCAGGGCCTGCTATGCCTGTTATACCAACGCCATAAGTTGTGCCGAACAGTTCACGCACGCCCTGAGCCATTTCGCAGGCAACCTGCCAGCTGACTGCGCCATAGGCTTCAAGGCTTTCTTCCGATACATTTATCAGTTTATGTTTAGCCATGTTGCTGTAAGTAACGGCACTGCCCAAAAGGTATTCGCTGCTGCCCGGAACATCCGTTACAAGGCTGCTGGCAAGGCCGCCTGTGCAGGATTCGGCAAAAGCTATTGTACTTTCTGTTCTTAACAGTTCCTTACCAAGATAAGAAGCAAGTGTTTCGTCATCCGTACCGTAGATAAACTGTTTTAATCTGGTATTTACCAGAGCTTCCATTGCAGCAATTAAGGTTTTAGCCTCGTTAACTTCCATACATTTTGCGGTAATGCGGATAATTATTTCTCCCCTGCGGGCATAAATAGCAATGGTAGGATTGGTTTGTGAAGTTATAATATCGTCCAGCTTTTCGGCAACGGCACTTTCGCCAATGCCGCGCAGCCTGATAATATGCGAATAAATAATTCCCTGTTTGGTAAAATGGTTTATTAAAAATGGTTCCAGCTGCTTTTCATATACATGCTGCATTTCAGAAGGCGGGCCGGGCAAAAGCACAATCAGTTTGCCTTCATGCCTGATGGCAAGCCCGGGAGCAGTGCCAACTTCGTTAGTTAAAATTTCGGCTCCCACGGGTATCATGGCCTGCTTTTCGTTATTGCCGGACATGCACAGCCCTCTTTTGCAAAAATAGTTATTAATGCGGTTCCATGTGTCCAGGTCAAGATAAGTGCCTAAATTAAACGTTTCGCATAAAACTTCTTTGGTAATATCGCCGCGGGTAGGGCCAAGACCGCCGGTGGTAATAATAATGTCAGCACGCTCCAGAGCATTTTTAAACACATCTTTTAAGCGCCCGGCATTATCGCCGACAGTAGTCTGATAAAGTACATCAAAACCCAGTTTATTCAGCTGTCTGGATAAATACTGAAAATTTGTATTTAAAATTTCACCCAGCAAAAGCTCTGTACCAGTATTGATAACTTCAACTTTCATGGTCCTTCCCCCTTGAGTTTATATTCTTTCGCCTACAGATTCGTAAGTGAAGCCTTGCAGAATATTAACCTTTACAAAACAGCCGGGTTTAATATCTCCCGGATTTTCAATAAATACCAGCCCGTCGATATCGGGAGCTTCACGGTAGGAACGCCCGTAATGCAGGCCCGAACCGTCTTCTTCAATGCCTTCAACCAGAACTTCAAGAGTCTGTCCTTCGGTATCCTTATGAATTTCTTCGGAAATCTGTGCCTGCAAAGCCATTAATTCATGGTAGCGTTCCTGTTTTATTTCATCTGGAATCTGATTGGGCATAGCTCCGGCAACAGTGCCTTCCTCCTGAGAATAGGCAAAAACACCGGCATTTTCAAAACGCTGCTGTTCCACAAATTCTTTTAATTCTTCAAAATCGGCATCCGTTTCACCGGGAAAACCGACTATAAAAGTAGTTCTTATAACAATTCCGGGAATACGTTTGCGCAGCTTTGCAAGAAGCGTTTCCACTTCTTCTCTGGTATCATATCTGTTCATTGAAGCCAGCAGCCTGTTGCTTGCATGCTGCAGCGGCAGGTCAACATATTTGCATACCTTGTCCAAAGATGCAAAGGTTTCTATAAGTTCATCCGTAAAATTATTGGGATAACAATACATTACCCTAATCCATTTTAAGCTTTCAATTTTATTTAATTCTTTTAATAAATCGGCTAAAAGCAGTTTGCCTCCCGGTAAATCTTCACCATAGCGGGTTGTATCCTGCGCTACTACAATCAGCTCTTTTACTCCGTTATCGGCCAGTGCTTTGGCTTCTTTAAGCACTTGTTCCATTGGCTTGCTGCGGTATGGCCCGCGAATTTTCGGTATTGCGCAATAAGAGCAGCAATTATCGCAGCCCTCGGCAATTTTTAAGTAAGCCGTATATGAAGGCGTTGTTAAAATACGCGGCAGAAAGGTTTCTTTGCTGGTATATATAACATCGGGTTTGCTGCGTTCAAGCATTATAAAGCGTTCGCCGTTCATAACACGTTTTATAATGCTGCCTATTTCGTCATATACTTCCACGCCGGCAATGGCATCTGCCTCAGGCAGTTCGCTAAAAAGTTCTTCGGCATAACGCTGGCTTAAGCAGCCGGTTACAATAATATATTTGCAGCTGCCGGATTTTTTATATTCTGCCATCTGCAAAATGGTATTAATAGATTCTTCTTTCGCAGATTCGATAAATCCGCAGGTATTTACTATAATTATTTCCGCTTCTGATGGGTCATTGGTAATTTCATATTTTTCTTCGTGAATCAGCCCTAACATGGTTTCAGAATCGACCAGATTTTTAGGGCAGCCCAAGCTTACTACACCTATTTTCACTGTATATCCTCCGCTTTAATTTTCAAACCGTACGGTTTCAAGCCATTTATTTATAAGTTTATCAGCTTTTTCCTGCTGTAAATATGCTGTGTTCAGCCACAGTTTTTGCGTATCTGTCTTATCGTGCATCAAGGTTTCAAGCCCTGTATTCTGCTGCAGCAAAATACGCTTAATTTCTTTTTCCGTTAAAAGCCAGCGGCAAAAATCCTGTGCTGCCATATTCTCCCCGCTTTCAGCTGCAATGGCGACGCCATAAAGATTTACCGGCGTACCTTCTACCGGTTTTGCAACATAAGCAGGAAAAGAATTTTCAAGATATTGGAAAATAAAACTGCTGCGGGTTATAGCAATATCAGCATCGCCGGTTGCTGCCATTCTTATTGAGGTAAACGGAAATTTTGCATACTGGGGAATATTTTTATGAAGCTCACGCAAATAACCCAAAGCATTATCTTCGCCCCAATGGCTGGCAAAGGCATATAAAAAGCTGCGCGTACTTTCCGTATCGCTTAAATTTTCAAGCGCAATACGGATACCGCGGATTTTCAATAAATCTTCCCAGGTACGTATGTTTTCCTGACCGGCACGGCGGGCAAAATTCTGGTTTACCAAAAGAACTGCCGGGTCATAAAAAACACCGTACCAGCAGCCGTTTGAACTTTTAAATGCTTCCGGCAATATGGCAGTTTCTGGTATTTCAAATTTGAGCAGTTTATTCTGCTGCTCTAAATTTACCAGTTTGCTGAATTCCAGCAAATAAATATCGGGCTGCTTCTGCCCTTTTCCGGCATTTTCTTCTGCAAGCCAGACTTTATATTTGCTTTGGGAAGCATTATATTCTTCGGCCAGCGCCTGAAGCAGCATTCTGTTCTGGTCTGATGCAAGAATTGCTTCGTTATTATTTTTTAAATGTACAACATCATCAAAAAAAGAACAGCCTGCAATACAAATTACTGAAATAAAAGCTAAACAGGCCGTTACAAGCCTTTTTAAAGCCATAAAATTCCTCATCTTTTTTTAGTTTTGCTTCTGCTGTTTTTACCGGCAGGCTTAGCTTTATAGCCGGTATTTATTTTCAGCAGGCATTTATCTCCGCTGCCGATAAGATCATTGCGGCCTGCTTTAAGCAAAGCCTCTTTAACAAGCATACGGTTACGCGGATTTTTATACTGCATTAATGCCCTTTGCATTGCTTTTTCATGCGGGTTGCGTGCTACAAATATTTCGCGCCCGGTTTCCGGGTTGCAGCCGGAATAATACATAGCCGTTGAAAGACTGCCCGGTGTTGGAATGAAATCCTGTACCTGTTCCGGCTGATGGCCTATATCACGCAAAAATTCCGCAAGCTCTATTGCATCATCAAGCGTGCAGCCAGGATGGCTGGAAATGAAATACGGTACCAAAAATTGTTTTAAACCGATTTCTTTGTTCTTTTTAGAAAAGGCACGCATGAATTTCAGATAAACTTCTTTACCCGGCTTGCCCATATTTTTCAGGGCGCGCGGCGCTACATGCTCCGGGGCTATTTTTAACTGGCCGCTTACATGGTAACGGCAAAGTTCGTCTAAAAAATCCCCCGTTTTTTCTTCCAGCAAATAATCATAACGGATGCCGGAACGGATGAAAACTTTTTTTATGCCGGGAATAGCCCTTATTTTACGCAAAAGCTCTATATAATCACTGTGGCTGCTGTCCAAATTGGGGCACGGTTTCGGAAAAAGGCACTGCCTGTCGCGGCAGGCTCCAACTTTAAGCTGTTTGGCGCATGCCGGATGCCGGAAATTAGCTGTAGGCCCGCCAACATCATGAATATAGCCCTTAAAATCAGGCATAGCCGCAATAATTTTTGCTTCTTTTAAAATTGATTCATGGCTTCTTGACTGGATAATACGCCCCTGATGGCTGTGAATGGCGCAGAATGAACAACTGCCGAAACAGCCGCGGCAGCTGATAATGCTGAAACGCACTTCTTCAATAGCCGGAACTCCGCCCAAAGCTTCATAGCTTGGATGGTAGGTACGCTGGTAATCAAGATCATAAATAGCATCCATTTCCTGCTGTGTAAGCGGATACGGTGCAGGATTCTGAACAAGATATTTACTGCCGTTTTTCTGCACTACTGTTTTGCCGTAAAACGGGTCCTGCTCTTTGCTTTGCAGGTAATGCGCTTTGGCAAACAGCTTTTTGTTTTTAAGGCACACTTCATAAGAAGGTATTTCCACATAGTCATCAATACCTTCCAGTGAATCAGCAAGATACGCCGTCCCGCGGATATAATGCATATCCTGCATGGAAGCACCGCCGCTTAAATAGTCGGCAGCTTCCGTAATCTGCTTTTCGCCCATGCCGTAAATTAAAAGGTCGGCATGGCTGTCTGCCAGAATAGATGGCAGAAGTTTGCCTTCCCAATAATCATAATGCGCGAAGCGCCTCAGGCTTGCTTCGATGCCGCCTATAATAACCGGCATATCAGGCCAGAGTTTTTTTATTTGCTGTGAATATACAACCGTTGCGTGGTCAGGGCGTTTACCCATTTCGCCGCCCGGCGTATAATTATCTTTTTTGCGTTCTTTTTTTGCCGCCGTATAATGGCAGAGCATGGAATCAAGATTGCCGCCTGAAATAAGCACTGCAAGGCGCGGTTTGCCTAAAACGGCAAAGTTTTCAGGTTTGCGCCAGTCGGGCTGGCACAAAAGAGCAACCTTGTACCCCTGTGCTTCAAGTACACGGCAAATAACGGCAGGGCCAAATGATGGATGGTCTACATAAGCATCTCCGCTTACAAACAAAAAATCCAACTGTTCCCAACCGCGTTCTTTAATTTCTTCTATTGAAATTGGCAGAAAATCTTTCATTATTTATGAAAGCCCTCCAAAATTATTTTTTATATGTTCTTACAACTGAACCGACTTCCGGGTCTTTAGGCAGAGTTTCTCCGTTAACGGTTATTTCCATGGCGCCGATGTTGCCGTAATGCACATTGATATTCTCTTTGGCTTTAAAAGACTGCTGCTGTCCTGCTTCCATTATGCCGCTGAAAACAATCTCGCCATCGGCAGTAACTTCCATCCAGCAGCGGTCAGTTACGCATTTTAAAGCAAGGTTAACGCCATCATATACAGGTTTGGGCGCTGCTTTTTCTTCAGCAGGCATGCTGTTTTCCACTGCGGCGGGTTCCGATACCAGATTCTGCGAAGAATCGGTATTCATAAACCAGGCTATGCCGCCTGCAACAACAATAACCAAAGCCAATACCACAATATAACTCAGCCAATTGCCGGATGATACCCTTTCCGGCTTTATCTGGGGAGAAATACTGATTTTTTCAACCATTCTGATAGGCTTGGGCGCTACCGCTTCTTTGGTAAGGCCGCTGTTCTGTGCTTTATAAATGTTGACGAGGTCCGGCCCGTTAAGCCCCAAAAAATTACCGTACGTGCGGATAATGCCTTTGGTAAAAACATCACCGGGAATTTTGTCAAATTCACCTTCTTCTACCGCATCCAGGTAAAGTTTACGGATACTGGTAGCCGCTTCTGCCTCTTCCAGCGACAACCCTTTGGCCAGACGTGCTTCTTTAAGCATTTTGCTGACATTATCCATATCCATAACCGTTTCCTCCATTTAATTATTAGTTGTAAAAAATTTATCTTCTATTACGGCTTTAGGCATAATAAGTTCGCGCGGTTTACTGCCGGCAGCGTGGCTGATAATGCCCAAATCTTCCATGCAGTCTACAAGCCTTGCTGCCCTTGTATAACCAATGCGGAATTTACGCTGCAGCATGGATGAAGATGCCTGCCCTGTATCCATAACAAGCCTTACTGCATCTTCAAATAATTCGTCGCGCTCGTTGTCAAATCCTGCCGTCTGCCCGGCAGCATTCTTATCACTTTCCAATGCCTGTTCCGTTACTTCACTGCTGTATTCAACAGGAATAGCCTGCTCTTTTATAAAATCAACAACACGGTTTAGTTCATCATCACTTACAAAAGCGCCCTGAACCCTTACCGGCTTGTTAATGCCAATGGGATAAAAGAGCATATCACCCTTGCCAAGCAGTTTTTCGGCACCGCCCATATCCAAAATAGTACGCGAATCGGTCTGCGAAGAAACGGCAAACGCAATACGCGACGGAATATTGGCCTTTACTATGCCGGTAATAACATCTACCGAAGGACGCTGCGTTGCCAGTATAAGATGTATTCCGGCAGCCCTTGCCTTTTGCGCAAGACGGAGAATTGCATCTTCCACGTCAACCTTGGCAACCATCATCAAATCGGCAAGCTCGTCGATAATGATAACAATAAACGGCATTTTTTCTTCTGCATGCTCATTAAAGCTGCTGATGTCGCGTACATGGCTTTCGGCAAACGCCTTATACCTGCGCTCCATTTCGGCAACTGCCCAGTGCAGAGCAGAAGCTGCCTTTTTGCTGTCGGTAACAACCGGCGTTAAAAGATGCGGTATGCCGTTATAATTAGAAAGTTCAACAACTTTCGGGTCAACAAGAATAAGTTTTACATAATCTGGAGAATACTTGTACAACAAGCCTGCTATGATTGTATTGATACATACCGACTTGCCGGAACCGGTTGAGCCTGCAACCAGCAAATGCGGCATTTTGCTCAAATCGGCAGTAATAATGTTGCCGCTGATATCCTTGCCCAAACCAATAGCCAGCTTGCCGGAAGAATTTTTAACGGCTTCGCAGTCAACAACTTCTTTAAAAAATACCGTATCGTTCTTCAGGTTAGGCACTTCAATGCCTATTGCGGCCTTGCCCGGTATTGGCGCTTCAATGCGCACACCGGGGGCGGCAAGTTTTAACGCAATATCATCTGCAAGATTAACTACCGAACTTACTTTTACGCCGGGAGCCGGTTCAAGCTCAAACCTTGTTACAGAAGGACCGCGCGTAACGGCAACAACAGAAGCTCTTACCTTAAAATCGGATAAAGTCTGTTCCAGAATAGCGCACTGATGGCGTATTCCTTCTTCAAGGTTATGGTCTTTAGTAACAGTTGGCGTATTAAGTAAAGATAACGGCGGTAATTTATACCCGGGAGCGTTATCTTTTTCGGAAGGTTCAACCCCTTCTTCCGTTTTAACAGCTGCCTGCTCCTCTGATTTTTCTTTAACCAGATCAGCACTGTCAGCAATATTAAGCGGTTTATTTAAAGTAAAATCATCTTTGGTTTCAGGTTTTGCAAATATCTTTTCGGAAGGTATTTCTTCATCCGAAAAATCAATTGCTTTCTGTCTGTACGGATTTAAAAAGCTGCCGGCAGGCGCCATATCCTGTTCAGGTTTAACAAATTTTTCCAAAACAGGTTTGCTTTCCTGTTTAACGGCAGATTTTTCAGCCGCAAATTCTTCCGGAGCGGCAAAAAACGCCTGTTTTACTTCAGTAGTATTTTCACGCTGCTGCTCATCATCCTGCAAATAAGCATTGTATGCATCGTCTTCATAGGCTTCGCTGCGGTAATTTACAAGGTGCTCGCTTATTGAAGGCTTTTTGTTTTTTCCGAAAATTCTTTTAAAAGCGCCAGGTTTTTCAAGCCCTTCCGTAAATTCGGAAAATTCTCCGTCACGGTAAGGATTAAAAGTATTTTCTTTAGAAACGGTAATATTTTTTTGCTTTACAGGCTGAGAATATTCAGTTCTGCGTACATCTTTTTTATTTTCTCTTTTACTGATGCCGGAAAAGGAATTTTTAATTTTTACAAACAAAAGCTGTAAGGAAATCCTGCTCAACAAAAGAACGCTTGCCAAACCAAGCACAACCAAAATAATCAGCGCTCCGGCTGTACCGGCAATTTTACGCAAAGTCCATAAAATTATACCGCCGATAAAACCTCCGCCTTCCGGGAATGAATATAAATCCAGTTCCTGCCCGGCAGGAGTAAAAAGATGATGTGCAAGGCCTAAAAAGCATATAAGCAGCAAAACAAACGCAGCCACGCGGCGCGAAATACTGAAACGCCCGGAAAAAGCCAGCAGGTAAATGCCGCAGATAATAAGGGCAAGCGGAACCAGAAACGCTCCCAGCCCCAGTAAATATGCAGACATTTCCGACCAGAAGCTGCTTGTAACGCCAATATCCGACGCAGCAACAAGCAGCCCTGCCAAAAGCATAAAAATGCCTGCAATTTTTCTTTTGCGGCCTTTATTCTTTTGTTCATCTGCAACTTTTTTATATCTTGGCAACTGCTGGCACCTCTTTATTTAATCAAACTTCCATAATAATCGGTAAAATCATCGGGCGGCGGCGTGTTCTTTCATACAAAAAGCGCCCGAGGCTGTCGCGGATAGCGCCTTTAAGAACGCTCCACTCCGTTACATTATTTTCGGCACATTTATCAAGTGCCTGTTCTACTTTTTCTTTGGCTGTTTCCATAAGGTCTTCGGCTTCGCGTACATACACAAAACCACGGGAAACAATATCCGGACCGGAAACAATATTGCAGGTATTTTTTTCGATTGTTACAACAACAATCATAATGCCGTCCTGCGAAAGCTGGCGGCGGTCACGCAGCACGATATTGCCGACATCGCCCACGCCAAGGCCGTCAACCAGAATTTTACCGGCAGGAACACGGCCGGAAATACCTATGCTGTTGCGCGTAAGTTCAATTACAGCGCCGTTTTCGCCGATAACGATATTTTCGCGCGGCATACCCAGCGACTGGGCAAGCTGTGCATGTTTAACCAGATGGCGGTATTCTCCGTGCACCGGCATAAAGAATTTCGGGCGCACCAGATTGTGCATCATTTTAATTTCTTCCTGACTGGCATGGCCGGAAACATGAACGCCGTTGCTTTTTTCGTAAATAACATCGGCGCCGAGTTTATAAAGGTTATCAATTGTGCGTGATACGAGTTTTTCGTTGCCGGGAATAGGCGTTGCCGAAATAATAACGGTATCGCCCGGAAGAATTTCAACCTTTTTATGGTCATTATTGGCCATACGGGTTAAGGCAGACATAGGTTCGCCCTGGCTGCCGGTAGTAATAATTACAATCTGGCTGGGCTGGTAGTTAGATGTTTCATCAACATCAATCAGTACGCCTTCCGGCACTTTCAAATAACCCAGTTCAATGGAAATATTAACAACATTTACCATGCTGCGGCCGATAACGGCAACTTTACGTTTATATCTTACAGCGCTGTCAACAATCTGCTGAATGCGATGAACATTAGACGAGAAAGTTGCTACGATAATACGGTTTTTAGCATAGCGGAACTCATCGACGAAGGTCTGGCCTACCATTTTTTCACTTGGGGTATAGCCCGGGCGCTCGGCATTGGTGCTGTCCGCCATAAGCAAAAGCACGCCTTCATCGCCGTATTCCGCAAAGCGGTTAAATTCCGTAACCTGCCCGTCAACCGGGGTCTGGTCAAATTTAAAGTCGCCGGTGTGAATAATAAGCCCGACAGGCGTACGGATAGCCAGTGCTATTGCATCAGGAATGCTGTGGTTGACACGCATGAAACCAAGTTTAAAAGCACCGGCGGATATTTTATCTCCGGGCTTGATTACATGGCAGTTATCGGCACTTACACCGTTTTCTTTCAAGCGTCCCTGCAAAATGCCCAAAGTAAGGGCGGTGCCGTAAACAGGCACATTAATCTGCTTCATAACATACGGCAAAGCGCCAATATGGTCTTCATGGCCGTGAGTTAAAAAAATCGCCCTAACCTTATCTTTGTTTTCCAAAAGATAAGTTATATCAGGAATAACCAAATCTATTCCAAGCATATCCTCCTCAGGGAACATTAAACCGGCATCGACAAGTATAATATCATCGCCATAACGGAAAGCCGTCATGTTCTTGCCGATTTCGCCGAGTCCTCCAAGCGGAATAATATTTACTTTATGTTGTGTTTTACTCAAAAAAAATACACCTCCAAATTATTTATTTTCCGATCAAGTATCACACAGATTAACGCAAGTATTAACCGTACACTTACTCTACCGTATATTATACATTAAAGTGAGTTTAAAAACAAATGTTTCCCCTTTGAAAAACTTTATTTTTGTAAATATTTCGTGAAAGAATGTTTATATAAAACAAAAACGCCCCTTAACGGAGCGTTTTTTATATTCAAAATTATTTTGCGTAGTCAACTGCGCGCGTTTCGCGGATGATAACTACTTTTATCTGACCGGGATATTCCATCTCGGCTTCAATCTTTTTGGCAACATCACGCGCCAAAAGTATTGCCGAAGCATCATCAACCTGTTCGGGTTTAACCATGATGCGGATTTCCCTGCCGGCCTGTACGGCATAACATTTTTCAACGCCATCGAACGATTCAGAAATTTCTTCCAATCGGGTCAATCGTTTCAAATAGCTTTCCAAAGTTTCCCTGCGTGCACCCGGGCGTGCTGCCGATACGGCATCGCATGCCGAAATGAGCACGGCCTCAACGCTTTTCGGCTCGGTATCGCCATGATGAGCTGCAATAGCATTGATAACAAGGTCGGATTCACGGTATTTCTTGGCAATTTCCACGCCGAGTTCAACATGGGAACCCTCAACTTCATGGTCAACCGCTTTGCCAATATCGTGCAAAAGGCCTGCACGTTTGGCAAGGTTAACGTCCACACCAAGTTCAGAAGCCATAATTGTTGCCAGATGGGCAACTTCAACAGAATGGTTAAGAACGTTCTGCCCGTAACTTGTACGGTATTTCAAACGTCCCAAAAGTTTAACCATTTCCGGATGCAAACCGTGCACCCCAACCGAGAACATAGCCTGTTCACCGGCTTCTTTAATTCTCTGTTCAACTTCTTTTTGTGCTTTCTCTACCATTTCTTCAATGCGGGACGGATGAATACGCCCGTCATTGATGAGTTTTTCAAGAGCTATACGTGCAACTTCACGCCTTACAGGGTCAAACCCCGAAATAATAACCGCTTCCGGAGTATCGTCTATAATAAGATCTATGCCTGTCAGTGTTTCCAATGTTCTGATGTTTCTGCCCTCGCGGCCGATAATGCGGCCTTTCATTTCATCATTAGGCAGTGCCACAACAGAAACAGTGGTTTCGGCAACATGGTCTGCGGCACAGCGCTGAATAGCAAGAGAAATGATTTCACGGGCTTTTCTGTCCGCTTCATCTTTAGCCTGCTGTTCAAGCTCTTTAATCATCATTGCAGATTCATGCTTAACTTCTTCTTCCACAGACAACAGCAATTCTTTTTTTGCATCTTCGGTTGACAAACCGGATAATCTTTCCAGTTCACCCAATTGTTTCTGGTATAACTCGTCCACCTTGGCCTGGCTTTCGTTAAGTTTGGTTTCTTTTAAAGCCAGATGCTCCTCTTTTTTCTCAAAGGAATCAATTTTTCTGTCAAGGTTTTCTTCTTTTTGCAGGAGTCTGCGCTCCTGACGCTGCAAGTCGCTGCGGCGTTCTTTATTTTCACGTTCCATTTCGCTGCGCATGCGGTGGATTTCTTCTTTAGCTTCCATCAGCGCTTCTTTGCGTTTGGTTTCACCGGCCTGCTCGGCATCCTGAATAATGCGGATTGCAGTTTCTTCGGCAGTGGCTATTTTGCTTTCGGCAACATTTTTGCGGACAAAATAACCGACAATGCCGCCTGCCGCACCAGCACCGGCTATTGTAATGAACAACTCTAAAATGGTACTCACCTCCTTAGTAAAATTCTAAAAAAAATGAGGCAACCTGCTAGTCGCCTCGTGGTTAACATTGAATCTCTTAACACGATTGGATAATATAATTTTAAATGGATTTTAACTAAAAGTCAAGTTTGTATCACTAATCATAATTATCCACACCGGAATAACTTATTTTTTCTGCAATAGTTTTCTTTATCAAATCAACAGAAAAACCTCTGGCAAATAAAAACCTTCCTAATCCGGCTTTAACTTTCATCGCGTCTTCAAAACTGTTTATTTTTTTCTTTTTTATGTAGCTGTCGGCAGCTGCGCAGCAGCGCTCAATTTCAGCATCTGCTTCAACAAGTCCGGCAACTTCGTTAATTATTTCGTCATCAACGCTGCGCTTTTGCAAAGTGTTTTTTAAATAGCCCTTGCCGTAATACTTTTTTGCAAGCCAGCTGTCATAAACGCGCAGCGCATAGCGTTTTTCATCCAAAAAACCATATCCGCACAGCTTATCAGTTACAGCTTTAATGTCGGCATCCGATACGGAACACTTTTTTAATTTTTCCTGCATTTCCGCTATGCTGTAATCACGGTAATTTAAAAGCGTCAGCGCGTAATTATAAGCATTCTTTTCGTTATCAAAGGTTTTATTATTCTTCCTGCGCAGCACTTTCGGTTTCACCTTCGGGGGCAGCCTGTTTAATGGTCATGGCACGGATTTTATTTTCTATCTCCTGCAAAAGTTCAGGGTTATCCTTCAGATATTCTTTGGCTTTTTCTTTGCCCTGCCCTAAACGTACATCACCGTATGAATACCATGCGCCGCTCTTGGTAATTAATTCAAGTTCAACGCCAAGGTCAACAATGCAGCCTTCGTGAGAAATGCCTTCTCCGTACATAATGTCAAATTCAGCCTGTTTAAACGGAGGCGCCACTTTGTTTTTAACAATTTTAACACGGGTACGGCTGCCAATCATATCGTTGCCGTTTTTCAAGGTTTCAACGCGGCGCACATCCATACGCACGGTTGCATAAAACTTCAAGGCGCGGCCGCCGGTAGTAGTTTCCGGGTTACCGAACATAACGCCGACTTTTTCACGGATTTGGTTAATAAATACGGTTGCGCATTTGGATTTTGCAATTAAACCGGTCAGTTTGCGCAGTGCCTGGCTCATCAGGCGCGCCTGCAAGCCAACGTGGGAATCGCCCATCTCGCCTTCAATTTCCGCGCGGGGCACAAGTGCTGCAACAGAGTCTATAACGATAATATCGATAGCGCCGCTGCGTACCAGAGCATCGGCAATTTCCAGTGCCTGTTCGCCGTTATCCGGCTGGGAAATTAAAAGATTGTCAACATCTACGCCAAGGCGGCGTGCATATTCGGGGTCAAGTGCATGTTCGGCATCAATAAAAGCCGCATAACCGCCGAGTTTTTGTGCTTCAGCAATCATATGCAGGGCAACAGTCGTTTTACCGGAAGATTCAGGGCCGTAAATTTCTATAACCCTTCCTCTCGGTATGCCGCCAACGCCCAAAGCAATATCAAGCGACAAAGCACCGGTCGGAATAACTTCTATATTCATTTTGCTGCTTGCTTCGCCAAGTTTCATAATGGAACCTTTGCCGAAATCTTTTTCAATCTGGCGCATGGCAAGGTCAAGCGCTTTCATTTTATCTATGTTTTCAGATGCCATAAATTTTACCTCCACCGTTGTATCTGCTCTTCTAAAAACATTATACAAACAGTTGTTTGCTTTGTCAAGCAGTTTTAATTTGTTTTAAGCTGCTTCAGTTCTTCACTGGTGAAATGATATACCTTGTTGCAATACTGGCAGTGCACTTCAGTATCCGGCTGCTCTGTCAGATAGTCAATATCATCCTGGCTTAAAGCCGCAAGCATGTTCAGTATTTTATCTTTAGAACACCCACAGGAAAACTTAACGGGCATGCTTTCTTTTATATCAAATTCCAGCCCTCTGGCAAGCACTTCAATAATTTTTTCTGGCGTATAGCCAAGTTCCAGCAGCTGCGTTACATAGGGCGTAACGGCTACATTATTGCCCAGTTTTTCCAGCACTTCTTCATCGCAGCCGGGCATGGCCTGAATAAAATAACCGCCTGCGGCAAGTACTTTGCCGTCCTTGTCAACCAGTACGCCAAGCGCAACCGATGATGGAGTCTGCTCGGACATATAAAGATAATTGGTAATATCGGTTGCAATTTCGCCGTCAGCAAGTTCGGCATGCCCTGTAAACGATTCACCGTTCTGCAAATAACGTGTAAGTGTAATTGTGCCTTGCCCAAGCGCACCGCCGATATCGAGCTTACCGTTTTTCAAAGGCATAAACACATCCGGCTCGCCAACATATCCGCGCACGGAAGTTCCCTGCGCTTCGGCGACAACCTCTCCTATCGGTCCGTCACCTTTAAGTTTTAAAAGAATACGTTCGCCGTCTTTCATTGTTGCGGCAAGCATTAAAGCACCGCTCATGGCTCTGCCGAGCGCGGCCGTTGCCAAATGGCTTGTATGATGGCGGTCAGCAGCTTCCTGCACCAGATTTTTGGTTGTAATGGCGTAAATACGCACGCCTTCCGCCGTAGCAATAGTTAAAGTATCTTCCATAAAAACCTCTTACATTTCACGCATTAAATTTACCATTTCAATGGCGCACATTGCCGCATCAGCGCCTTTGTTGCCTGCTTTGGTGCCGGCGCGTTCAACAGCCTGTTCAATATTGTCGGTTGTTAAAACGCCAAACGCAACCGGTACGCCGGTTTCAAGGCTTACATGGGCAATGCCTTTGGATGCTTCTGCGCATACATAATCAAAATGCGGCGTTGCCCCGCGAATTACAGCGCCAACGCATACAACGGCGTCATATTTGCCGCTTTTTGCAAGTTTTTGCGCAGCCAGCGGAATTTCAAACGCACCGGGAACCCATACAAGCGTTAAATTTTCACCTTCTGCTCCATGGCGAAGCAGGCAGTCCTCCGCGCCGCCGATAAGTTTGCTGGTAATAAATTCATTAAAACGGGATGCTACAATAGCAACTTTCATGCCTTTTGCTGTTAATTTGCCTTCTAAAACTTTCATTTTCATTCCTCCAGTTATTTTTCGTGTAATTTGTGTCCCATTTTTTCTTCTTTAACATCAAGATAATGTTCGTTATAGCAGTTTGCCTCCATAATGATGGGCACCCTGCCGGTAACGGTAATGCCGTAGCCTGTAAGCCCTGCGCGTTTGGCCGGGTTATTGGTAATCAGGCGGATTGTTGAAAGCCCCAAATCGGCAAGAATCTGTGCGCCGATGCCGTAATCGCGCAAATCGGGTGCAAAGCCGAGTTTTATGTTTGCTTCAACGGTATCAAGCCCCTGGTCCTGCAAGGCATAAGCACGTATTTTATTGGCAAGGCCAATTCCGCGCCCTTCCTGACGCATGTAAACAACTACGCCGCAGCCTTCTTTTTCAATCATACGCAATGCGGTTGCCAGCTGGTCGCCGCAATCACAGCGCAGCGAACCGAGCGCATCGCCTGTAAGGCATTCGGAATGTACACGTACCATAACATCCTTTTTACCGGCAATATCGCCTTTTACAATGGCAACATGGCACTGGCTGTCAAGGTCATTTTCATAAGCGATAATGCGGAAATTACCGTATTTGCTAGGCAGTGCTGCTTCCGCTACGCGGTGAACCATTTTTTCGTGCTTTTTGCGGTAAGCAACAAGCGCAGCAACGGTTATAAATACCAGATTATGCTTTTTGGCAAATTCAATAAGCTCCGGCGTGCGCGCCATATTGCCGTCGTCACTCATAATTTCGCAGCAAATGCCAACAGGTGTCAGTCCTGCCAGACGGCATAAATCAGTAGTCGCTTCGGTGTGCCCGGTACGCCTTAAAACGCCGCCGTTTCTGCTGCGGAGCGGGAATACATGCCCCGGGCGGCGGAAATCCTGCGGCTGAGCGGCAGGGTCTGCACATTTACGCATGGTGTAAGCGCGTTCATAAGCAGAAATACCGGTAGTTGTGTCCACATGGTCGATAGAAACCGAAAAAGCCGTTTCATGGTTATCGGTATTATTGGCAACCATCGCGCCGAACTGCAGTTTATCCATAATCTGCGGGTCAGCAGGCATGCAAATCAGGCCGCGGGCGTATTTTGCCATAAAGTTTACGTCGTCTCCGGTGCAGAACTGCGCTGCCATAATAAGGTCGCCTTCATTTTCGCGGTCTTCGTCATCCGTAACCAAAACCATTTTGCCGTTTTTTATGGCTTCAATGGCTTCTTCAACAGTATTAAACTTAAAATTATCCATAATTGCCTCCTTTTATATAAAACCATTTTCAAAAAGAAGTGATTTTGTCAAAGTATTTTTATTTTCCGCACCGGCGTATGTTTTAAAATTAAGCAGATGTTCGACATATTTGCCAATAATATCTGTTTCCAGGTTTACTTCGTCGCCGGGCTTTTTAAAGCCGAGCGTTGTTTCTTTGGCGGTGTGCGGAATAAGCGATACGCTGAAACCGCTGCCGGTAACTTCCGTTACGGTAAGGCTGATGCCATCAATGGCAATGCTGCCTTTTTTTATTATATATTTTAAAAGCTGCGGCGGTGTTTTAACGGTTACAATTTCGGCAATGCCCTCTGTCTTTTTTGACATTATAACGCCGATGCCTTCAACATGGCCGCTTACGATATGCCCGTCAAGCCCGTCACTTAGTTTTAAAGTACGTTCAAGATTTACCTTATCGCCGCTTTTTAAATTGCGCAGATTAGTAAGTTTAACCGTTTCCGGCATAATATCAGCAGTAAATGCGTTGCCGTTGATTTTTACAACCGTAAGGCAGGCACCGTTAACGGCAATGCTGTCACCGATTTTAAGGTTCTCCAAAACCTTCTGTGCTTTTACAGTAATATTATAACTTTGTTTAAGCGGTTTTAACTCCGTTACAGTGCCAAGTTCCGCTACAAGTCCGGTAAACATGTCAGTCACGCTCCGTTCTGCCGGTAATTAAAAGGTCGCATCCGAGCTCTTTATATTCAATATCCGTAAGGCGCAGCGCTTTGCCCATATCCTTACATCCATTGCCGCCAACCGGGGCGAGAGCATTCCTGCCGCCGATAATTTTAGGGGCAATAAACGCATATACCCTTTCGGCAAATCCGGCATTCAAAAACGCACCGTGCACTTCGCTGCCGCCTTCCACAAGCAGGCTGGTAATTTCCTGCTCTGCAAGGTACTTCATTAAAGCATTAAGGTCAAGCTTGCCGTCATGCTCCGGCAATTTTATAATTTCCACATTTTTTAAAAGTTGCAGCGAACTAAGGTTGGTAAGCGAAGGTTCTTCACCTACTGCGACAATCGTTCGTGCTTCACCATTTAAAATTTTGGAATTTACCGGCAGGCTGCATTTGCTGTCCAGTACAATTCTTACAGGATTTTTGCCTTCTACCATACGGGTAGTAAGTTCGCAGTCATCATGCAATACCGTATTTTTGCCGACAATTACGGCATCATGCGTTTTACGCAGGTAATGCGCATAAGTTCTGGCTTCCACACCGGTAATCCATTTGGAATCGCCGCCGTCGGCAGCAATTTTGCCGTCCAGAGTCATGGCATATTTAAGAGATACAAACGGCCGTTTATGGGTAATCCAAAAGAAAAACTTTTCATTCAATTTTTTTGCCTCGTCCTCGCAAATGCCGTTTACCACTTCAATACCGGCTTCGCGCAAACGGTTTAAGCCGCGCCCTGCTACAAGCGGGTTAGGGTCTGTAACGGCGCTAACCACCTTTTTTACGCCTGCTTTAATAAGCGCTTCGCAGCAAGGGCCAGTTCTTCCGTAATGCGAACATGGTTCAAGCGTAACATAAACGGTTGCGCCCTTGGCCTTATCGCCGGCCGCTGCCAGAGCATTTATTTCGGCATGTGGCTGACCTGCTTTATGATGATAGCCTTCGCCGACAATTTTGCCGGAACTGTCTGTAATAACGGCGCCAACCATGGGATTGGGGCTTGTATCGCCTTCGGCCATCCTTGCCAGCTCCAAAGCACGGCGCATATATTTAATATCGTCCATTAACTCACCTTCTTTATAAACAAAAACAGCCAAAACCTCCGGGGTTTCAGCTGTAAAAATTCTTTTGCCTTTTCTCATCCAGACTTTACTGTCGGTACCGGAATTACACCGGTTCATGCTTAACGCTCGCGGACTTTACCGCCGGTTGGGAAACTAACCCTACCCCAAAGGCTTGTATTAAATTACAAAAACAATATAGCACAAAACCATGCGCCCGTCAAATGAAGTTTTTGTTAACTAACTGCATAATGCATAAAGCGCTTAAAGTCTTGGCATCAAAAATTTCTCCGTCAAGCAGCATTCGGCGAACTTCTTCTGGTTTTATAGCTTCAATGTCTATAAACTCGTCTTCGTCGGTATGCTGGTCAAATTTCTTCAGGCCTCTTGCCAGATATAAATGTATTACTTCATCCGTAAAACCAGGTGTAGTTACAATGCTTGTAAGTTTCTGCCATTTGGCGGCTTCATAGCCCGTTTCTTCCGAAAGTTCGCGTTTGGCGCAGTCCAGCGGGTCTTCGTTGGGATGGTCGAGCTTGCCGGCCGGCAGTTCATACAAAACGCTGCCCACTGCATAACGGTATTGTTTTACAAAAATAATGCTGCCGTCATCAAGCACCGGCACAACACACACCGCCCCCGGGTGGGCAATTATTTCGCGCGTGGTTTGCCTGCCGTTGGGCAAAGTAACGGTATCAACCATAACTTTTAAAAGGCGTCCGTCAAACCCCTGCCTGCGGCTGACAAATTTTTCGTCAAGATTATCCTGATGAATTTTCTTCATAATATCACCCTGCAATTTTAAATTCTGCTGCTTTATTTAAAAGTTCTTCGGCATTGCGGCGCGCAGCCTCGCTTATATTGTCGCCCGCCGTCATGCGCATTAATTCTTCAATGCGCCCGTTATTATCAAGCACGTTTAAAACGGTTTGCGTGCGACCGTCAGCACTTACTTTGTTAATCTTAATATGCCTGTCGGCAAAGCTTGCTATCTGCGGCAAATGCGTTATGCAGATAACCTGCCCAGTACGCGAAATAACGGCAATTTTTTCCGCCATTTTCTGCGCAGTAACGCCGCCTATGCCGGTATCTATTTCATCAAAAATCATAGTAGGCACGCCAAGTTCATTAAACAAAACCGTTTTAACAGCCAGCGCAATACGCGACAATTCACCGCCGGAAGCAACTTTTGTAAGTTCCATCAGAGGTTCTCCGGCATTGGCCGAAAACATAAATACCATATCGTCGCAGCCGGTTTTGCCGAAATCTTCTTTAACGGCAAACTGAATGGTGAACTTGCCCTGCGGCATGGCTAAATCGGCAATATGTTTTGTAATTTCGCCGGCAAGCATTTCTGCATATTTTTTGCGCAGCTCTGTTAATTTGCCAGCAAGTTCTTTCAGTTCAGCCTGATTTTTTAAAAGTTCCTTATTTTTAACGGCAATGCTGCGGTCAATTTCCTGTAACTGGCAGGCTTCCTGCTTAATTTTTTCAAGATATTCGTTAATGGCTTCGTAATCAGCACCGTATTTTTTCTGCAGTTTATACCATAAATCCAAACGCTGTTCAACATAAGCGGAACGCTCTGCATCAAACTCGCTGTTCTCCAGATAATCAAGCAGGTTTTTATGGCATTCCTCCACCGTCAGCCAGCATGTTTCCAGCATTTCGGCATTTTCCGAAAGCCCGGCATCATATCTTGCCGCCGTTTCAATTCTGCTTTTCGCATCTGCCAAAGCGTCCAGAACGCTGAACTTGCCGTCCAAAATTTCACCGGCATCACTTACAGCCTGCATTATTTTGCCGCTGTTCTGAATACGTTTCCATTCTTCCTGCAAGTCTTCGAGTTCGCCTTTTTGCAGCCCGGCGTTGGTTATTTCTTCAATTTCCCATTCCAGACGGTCTAAAATACGTTCACGGTCCTGCCCTATGCTTTGCAGATGCTCAAGTTCGCTTTTGGTTTTATTGTAGTTATCAAAAGCGCGGCTATATTCATTAAGCACCGGCATAATAAGGCTTTGTCCGTACAAATCTGTAAGCTGCTGCGGAAAACCTGCTTTTAAAAGCGCCTGGTTCTCATGCTGGCCATGAATATCCACAAGCACAGCCGCAAAAGAGCGCAATACAGCCAGAGGCACCTGCACTCCGTTTACAGTAGCCTGGCTTTTGCCGGAAGCCGTTATGCGGCGTCGCAAAAACAGACCGTCCTCAAAATCAATTCCCTGTTCTTCCAGAAGTTGTCTGGCAGCCGGGCAATTATCAATATCAAAAATTGCCTGCACTGTTAAAGCATCCGTGCCGCTGCGCACATAATCTGCCGAAGCCCTTGCCCCCAAAGCTATGCTGAACGCATCTATGAGAATGGATTTGCCCGCGCCGGTTTCACCGGTAAAAACATTAAAGCCGCCGGTAAATTCAACTTTAGCATCTTCTATTAAAGCAAAATTATGTACATGTAAAGCCTGAAGCATTCTGCCAACCTCTATTTTTTACCAAATCTGCCGATAAATATTTCCGTATTTTCAGGTTTATCAACAGCTACAAAAATTGTATCGTCACCGGCAACGGTTCCCAAAACCTCCGGCCATTTCATGTAATCAAGCGCAAGCGCCACAGATGACGCAGCACCCGGCAGGCTGTGTATTACCACCAAATTGCCGCCTGCCCTCAGGTTTAAAACCGAATCCTGCAAAATACGTTCCATTCTGCCGGAGTTTAAAAGAGCATTCTGGTCTTTCGGAAAAGCGTAATAATAACGCCCGGCAGCATCGGGAACTTTAATCAGCATTAATTCTTTAATATCGCGCGAAACGGTTGCCTGCGTAACTTCTATGCCGCTGGCGCGCAAAGCTGCCGCAAGTTCGTCCTGAGTTTCGATTTTCTGCGATTCAATTATGCTTTTAATTTTAGCATGGCGGTTTGTTTTTAGTTGTTTAACAGATACTTCTTCGTTCATTTTGCTTCCTCATTTCTGCAGGTACGCATCAATTTTTGCTGCCAGGTCTCATAATAGCTTCTTCCGTTTAAACGGATTAACCTGACGGGTTCGGGATTCTTTTCTATACGGATAATATCATCTTCGGCAACTGCCGCCGTAATTTCACCGTCTGCCGAAAGCAGCAGTTCTTCATAGGGCGGCACTGCCGTGATTTCTATTAAATTATTTCCTGGTATAATCAGCGGGCGTGTATATAAGGCATGCGCGCAAATCGGAGTGATTATGGACACATCAAGGCTTGGGTGTACCATCGGCCCTCCTGCCGACAGCGAATATGCTGTTGAACCGGTTGCGGTTGCCACAATCAAGCCGTCGGCGGCATAAATGCCGGAATGTTTGCCGTTAATTTTAAGTTCCAGATGAGCAAGTTTGGAAATATGCCCTTTGGCCACAACCATGTCATTAAGCGCATGAGCCTGTACTGTTACCCTGCCGTTTTTTACAACGCTTGCTTTCAGCTGGCTGCGTTCTTCCAGTTCAAAGTCATGCCCGGCAAGTTTTTGCAGCGCTTTTTCAAAATCGCTCATTTCGGTTTCTGCCAAAAAGCCAAGTTTGCCAAAATTTACGCCGAACACAGGTATTTTTAAAGGTGAAAGATGCCGTGCCATTTGCAGAAAAGTACCGTCGCCGCCGAGCGAAATACCGGCGTCCATCTGCGCCAGTGATTCTGCTTCTTTGCTGTAATAACCGGCTGCTTTAAAGTTTTTCATATCTTCCGGCAGCAGCGTTTTTAAGCCGTATTTCCGCAAAAGTGCCAAAATATCCGGCAGGCAGTCACGCACTTTGTCTTTCTGCATATTGGGAAACAGCCCTATTGTTGATACGGACATTTTTACACCTTCTTATTTTCCGCTTGTATCAAGTGTTAAATGCGATTTTTTTACTGTTTCATCAGGGTCTACGGCAATTTCTTCCGCATCTGCGGCATTTTTTAAATACAAAAGGTATTCAATATTGCCTTCCGGCCCTTTAACCGGCGAATAATCAAGCCCGGCAATTTTAAAGCCAAGTTCTCTGGCTGTTGCAATAACGTTGTTTATTACCGTTAAATGCACCTGCGGGTCACGCACAACGCCTTTTTTGCCTACATTTTCCTTACCGGCTTCAAACTGCGGTTTTATAAGAGCAATAACAATGCCGTCATCTGCAATTATTTTCTTTACCGCAGGCAAAACCTTGTCAAGAGAAATAAAGGCAACGTCAATCGTTACAACATTAACCTTTTCCGGAAGGCTGTCAGCTTCCAGATAACGTACGTTGGTGCGCTCCATATTAACGACACGTTCGTCGCTGCGCAGCTTCCATGCCAGCTGCCCGTAGCCAACATCTATGGCATACACACGCGCAGCACCATTTTGCAGGGCGCAATCAGTAAAACCGCCGGTTGAAGCGCCGATATCGGCAGCAATTTTGCCTGTCAAATCAAGGTTAAAACAGCTTACTGCCTTTTCAAGTTTCAGCCCGCCGCGGCTTACATATTTAAGGTCGCCGCCCAAAAGGCGTATTGCGGCATCAGGCGCTACCTGCGTGCCTGTTTTATCAATCTTCTGTTCGTTTACAAGAACCTGCCCGGCCATAATAGCCGCCTGCGCGCGTGAACGCGATTCAAAAAATCCGCGCTGCACAAGCAGGGTATCCAAACGTTCTTTCTTCACATTAATCTCCGTTATTTAAAAATTCTTTAATACGTTTTACAACGCTTTCATGGTCAAGGCCGATATCACGCATCAGCAAAGGCTTTGCCCCATGGGGAATATATTTATCGGGTATGCCTAAATTAAGCACTTTTACGCTTTGAAGCATACCGTTTTCATTAAGCACTTCCAGCACGGCGCTGCCTGCGCCGCCTTTTAAAGAGCCTTCTTCCATAGTTACTATATTTTTATACTGCTGCGCCGTTTTTACCAGCAGCTCACTGTCAAGCGGTTTAACAAAGCGCATGTTTACAACCCCGGCGCTGATGCCGTCTTCTTCAAGAGCAGCTGCTGCTTTCATTGCCTCGTCAACCATGCTGCCAACGGCCCATATGCATACATCGCTGCCCTGTTTTAATTCTTCGGCTTTGCCGATTGGCAAGGTATGCAGCGGTTCTAAAATATCCACGCCTAAGCCGCTGCCGCGCGGATAGCGCAAAGCAACAGGTCCGTTAAATTTTACCGCAGTAGCCAGCATATGCCGGAGCTCGTTTTCGTCTTTCGGCGCCATAATGGTAATCTGCGGAATCAAACGCAGATACGAAAAATCAAAAACGCCGTGGTGCGTATAGCCGTCATCACCAACAAGCCCGGCCCTGTCGAGGCCAAGCACTACCGGCAGATTCTGCATGGCAATATCGTGCAACACCGAGTCATAGGCTCTCTGCAAAAAGGTAGAATAAACCGCAACAACCGGGTGCAGCCCTGCCGCTGCCATACCTGCGGCAGAAGTTACTGCGTGCTGTTCGGCAATGCCTACATCGAAAAATCTGTCCGGGTAAGCATCGGCAAAATAATTCAAGCCTGTACCGTCCGGCATGGCTGCCGTAATGGCAACAATTTTTTTATCGTCTTTGGCAAGCTGCACCAGCGTTTTGCCAAAAACTTCGGTATAGCTCACCGGCGCATCAGGGTTGGTAATTTTTTTGCCGGTTTTTATTTCAAAAGGCCCGGTACCGTGAAATTTATTCGGGCTTTTTTCCGCAGGCTCATATCCCTTGCCCTTTTTGGTAATAACATGAATGATAACAGGGCCGGGAGTTTGCTTTGCGGTTTCAAAAACTTCCACAATATGTTCCAGATTATGCCCGTCAACAGGGCCATAGTATTTAAAGCCCAGATGTTCAAAAACAGAACCCGGTACAAGCAGATATTTAACGCTGCCTTTAACGCGGCGGACAATATTTATAATATTTTCGCCGTAGTTTTTATGTTTAAGCCAGCCTTCCAAATCCTTTTTTATGCTGGTATATGTTTTTGCCGTGCGCAGCTGGTACAGATAATCGCTCATAGCGCCGACGTTTTTGGCGATAGACATCTCATTGTCATTCAGCACAACAATCAGCTTTTTCTGCAAATCACCGGCGTTGTTCAGCGCTTCATAAGCCATGCCGCCCGTCATGGAGCCGTCGCCGATAACGGCAACCACTTCATTATCTTCGCCCTTCAGGTCACGCGCAATCGCCATGCCCAAAGCCGCCGATATCGAAGTGCTGGAATGACCTGTTCCAAATGCATCGTACTTGCTTTCCTGAATTTTAGGAAAGCCGGAAATACCGTTATACTGGCGCAGCGTTTTAAAGGCTTCGCGCCGCCCAGTAATTATTTTGTGAATGTATGACTGATGCCCTACGTCCCAGATAATTTTATCCTTTGGGCAGTTAAAAACCTTATGCAGGGCCAGCGTCAGCTCCACAACACCCAAATTAGGGGCAAGATGCCCGCCGTTTTTGGAGATGACTTCAATCATATACTCGCGTATTTCGGCAGCCAGTTCGTTTAACGCTTCATAATTAAGTTTTTTTATATCTTCAGGTGAATCAATCTTTTTTAATAATCCGGCTGTCATTAAGGCATCTATCCTTCCTGTAATTATTAAACCGGCAAATAATTATTAAGATTTACGTCCGCACATCATTTTTGTAATATGGCGCAGCGGCTCGGCTTTTTCGCCAAAGCTGTCCAGGCACTCCAGTGCTTCGGCAACGGTTTTTTCCGCCAGTGCCTTGGCGCCGGCAAGTGTATATAAACTTACATAGGTAGATTTATGTTTTTTCTCATCGCTGCCTGCGCTCTTGCCCATTTCGGCAGGGTCGCCTTCAACGTCAAGAATATCGTCGGTAATCTGGAAAGCAAGGCCCAAAAGGTCTGCAAAATGCGTCAGCGCCAGCAGCTGGTCGTTTGTTGCACCGGCAAGATGCGCGCCGCCGCGTACTGCCGCAATAAACATAGCTCCTGTTTTGCCGGAATGCAGTTTGCGCAGTTCGGCTTCGCTGATTTGTTTGCCTTCTGCATCAAGGTCAAGCGCCTGGCCGCCAACCATGCCAAAATTACCGGCACACATGGCAACTTCGCGCACAACTTCAACCAAAACTTCCGGCGGCACATTTTTTTGCTCCAGCATAACTTCAAAAGCCAGTGTTAAAAGGCCGTCGCCTGCCAAAAGCGCCATTGCCTCACCAAAAACCTTATGGTTTGTATATTTGCCGCGGCGGTAATCATCGTCATCCATGCACGGCAAATCATCATGAATCAAAGAATATGTATGAATCATTTCCAGCCCGGCAGCAACTGGCAAAAAATTATAGCCATTTGCACCAACGGCGTCGGCTGTAGCCATTAAAAGAATCGGGCGTATGCGCTTGCCGCCTGCAAAAAGGCTGTATGCCATGGCTTCATCCACGCGGGAAATGCCTTTTTTCTGCATTCTTTTTTCCAAAAAATTGTTAATCAGTTTTTGCCTGTCAGAATAATATTTTTCAAAATCCATCTATTCATCAATCTCCTCAAAAGGTTTTGTTGTATAACCGCTGCTTGTTTCCATAATCTGTTCAACTGTCTGCCTTGCGGTATCAAGCCTGCCTGCGCAGATTTTGCTCAGCTCAATGCCTTCTTTAAAAACCTCCAGCGATTCTTCAAGCGGCAAATTGCCTTCTTCAAGAAGTTTTACCTTTTCTTCAAGCATTGCCAGTGCTTCATCAAAATTTAAATTTTTAAGTGATTTTTTTACTGCCATATTTTACCGACCTTCCGTATGCTGAACCACCGAAATAACGTTGCCGTCGCCGACCTGTGTTACTATTTCATCACCCCAGCGTACATCAGCTATACTTCTGATAATTTTTCCATCCGTATTTTCCGTAACACTGTACCCGCGCGCAAGCACGGTAAGCGGGCTGAGTGCGTCGAGTTTTGCCGCCAGCACACCGCAGCTGTGCTGTTTCTGCGTAATGGCAGCATTAAAAACCTGCTCAAGCCGTACCGAAGCAAAATCAAATCTTTGCATTCTGCCTTCGAGCATGCGCTGAGGATTTGATAACGCCCATGAATTTTGCAGATGCTCAAGCGTAGTTTCAGATAAGGCAATCCGTTTTAAGACCGTGTTTTTTAAACGTTTTTCCAGTTCCGCAACGCTGTTTAAATAAGCATTGGCGTCGGCAACAACAATTTCCGCAGCCTGCGAAGGAGTCGCCGCGCGTTTATCCGCTGCAAAATCCGTTAAAGTAAAATCCGTTTCGTGCCCAACTGCCGAAACAACAGGCATCTCCGATGCAGCAACTGCACGGACGGTCTGTTCTTCATTAAAGGCCCACAATTCTTCAATAGAACCGCCGCCGCGGCCTACAATCAAAACATCAGCCATTTTGTTTCTGTTCATAAACTCAATGGCATGGGCAATTTCTGCCGGTGCTTCTTTGCCCTGCACGCGTACCGGGTAAAGCAGCAGCTTTATGCCCTTGTTGCGCCTGCGCGATACGGTAATTAAATCGCGCACTGCCGCGCCGGAAGGCGATGTAATGATGCCAACTGTTTTGGGGTTTACCGGCAGCTGTTTTTTTCTGCTTTCATCAAACAGGCCTTCGTTTAACAGTTTTTGTTTAAGCTGCTCAAACGCCAGCATTAAATCGCCGGTACCTTCAGGTATCATTAAATCTGTATAAAGCTGGTAAACGCCGTCACGCTCGTAAACGCTTATGCGCCCAACAGCAATAACCGTATCGCCGTTTTGAGGTTCAAAACGCAAAGTACGCGCTGCTGTTTTAAACATTACGGCTTTTAAAACGCCGCCTGCATCTTTTAACGTAAAATAGCAATGGCCACTGCTGTAATGCTTAAAATTGGAAATTTCACCGCGCACCTGAATATTGGCGAAACGTCGTTCGCCTTCAACAAGCGCTTTAATAAGTTTATTTACCTGGCTGACGGAATAAACATCATCATACACTTTTTTCACCCTTTAAAACTGCAAAAGCGGCACAGCCGGAGGCATTATCGCAGCTAAAGCGTGCCTGAGGGTGCCAAAGTGATATTTTTCTGCCTGTAAGTTTATTATGTAAATATTCTCTTATGTAAGTATTGCTGGCAACGCCGCCGGCAATTAGTACGCTTTTGGTATTATATTCCCTGCATGCGTTGTAAATAAGCCTGTAAAAGGTTTCCGCAAGCACTTTTTGCACGCCCATCGCTATGCCGGCCGGGTCTGCCCCTGCCGCCAGTTTGCGCTCTGCCGCAGTTGCAGGCCCTGAAAGGCTTGCTTTGCAGCCTTTAACGGAAACAGGCAGTTCAACAGGCCCGGCAGCTGTCCCGGCAAACTTTTCAAGTGCCGGCCCTGCCGGAAATTGCAGTCCAAGGCTTACGCCTATTCGGTCAATAAACTGCCCGGCATGCAAATCAATGCTGCCGCCGATTTCCGTTAATTTATAACTGCCGCTACCGTCTTTTTCGGCTGTAAGTAAATCCGTTGTGCCGCCGGAAGCATGCAGAAACAAAAAGCGTTCATCATCCGGTCCGCCTGCCGACCATTTTCCGGCCAGCAGATGGTTTTCCTGATGGCTGATAAGCCACAGCGGAATATTATTAAGCACCGAAACAGAATGCGCCAGCCCCGCGCCAACCAAAAAAGCCGGCATATAAGAATCCGGCAGGGGACGCGGATAACCGGAAGCGCAAACGCCAATAATTTTTGCGCCCCGGGGCATTGCGTTTGTTATCATTTCCGGCAGGTTGCGTGTATGCTGAAAAACCATTTCGGATTGCTGCAAGCCGCATTTGCCTTCGTGTACTTTTAAAATCTGCCTGCTTTCCCCAACAAGGTTAGCCTGCCTGTCCATAAAAGCAACCGAAGTTGTATAGCAGCTTGTATCAATGCCAAGGTAAACTTCAAGTTCACTCATTGTTTCTGACCATTTTGCCAAGCAGCCCGTTAATAAAGCGCGGGCTGTCTTCCGAACCGTAAATTTTTGCAATTTCCACGGCTTCGTTAATTGCTATGCCGGCAGGAATTTTTTCTTCTGCAAAATAAATTTCATAAACTGCCAGGCGTAAAATATTACGGTCTACGGCAGGCATGCGGCTTACTTCCCAGTCAATGGAAAATTCCGTAATTTTTGCATCAATTTCTGCCAGCGAATTTAAAATGCCGTTTAAAGCAATTTGTGCATAGTTCTGCGCTTTCAGCGCATTTTTGCTGTTTTGTTCTTCAACTGCCGCATTTAACGCTTCTTCTGCGCTGCAGCCGGAAAAATCTATTTGGAATAAACTTTGTACTACAAGTTCTCTTGATATTCTGCGAATCATGTTTAACCTCGTTCTTTTAGTTATTTATGGTAGCCGGGCGGCAGCAGCCTGTCCAGCCATTCAAGCAGGTCTTCCTTTTTATCGATTTTGTTGCCGATAAAAAAGCCTGCCGAAATACAAATAAGTAAAAATATAGTTTGCAAAAAACCCAAAATTAAAAACATGGCCCCGATAAACAGGCCGAACACAGAGCCTAAAAGACGGCCGCGATATACTCTCCACAAATCATTGAGAATTTCATTCCACATCGCCTGTGCCCCCTTCCTAATTCTTGGCCTTAATCTGTTTAAAGAACAATTCTATTTCTTTAATTTCCATGCCCAATACTTTTTTAATGGTATCACGCACATTATATTTTATTTCTTCGGTTGTTTCCGGAATGTTTATGCCCGGCTCTATCGAAGCATTAATGCGCACGCTGATGCTTTCATCATCAAGCTTGGTATCACATTTTACGTTGTAAACACCGTAAACTTCCTGTGCAATTTCACAAATATAATCTTCAATAGCGTTTTTGCCTACAAAAATTTTACCGGCATCGCTGCTTTTTAAAATTAAGGAGCTTACACCGGTCGCGCCTATGCCAGCAATTAAAAGGCGCAGGCTTACCAGAAGTATAATAATGCCGCCGACGGCATACTCCCAGTTGCCGGGAATTGTTGCCAGAAACTGATTGATTGCAGCCTGCGAAATAATGCTGAGGCTGCATAAAACTACAAGTACGGCAACAACTGCCATTAAAAATGTATATAATGTCAAAATTATTCTGTCAGGAATTCCCATTGATTTTCCCTCCCAATGAGTTAATTATTATCAGACGCTTCCAGGCTCTGTTCAAGTTCCGTTTTATGGCGGCGCTGCACGCCCTGCACATGTACGTCAACAATTTTAACTTCGTATCCTGTCATGTCTTCAATGGCTTCGCGTACTTTTTCCTGAATTTCCAAAGCTATTTCCGGTATGCAGCCGCCGTATTCAATGTTTACATACACTTCAACACTTACAACATGCCCTTCTACCGTAACGCGCACGCCTTTTGAGACATTTTTATTGCCTAAAAATTCACTTAAATCTCCGGCAAAACCGCCGTTCATGCCTGCCACGCCTTCAACTTCCTGGGCAGCAAGGCTAGCCACAATGCTCAGCACTTCATCGGCAATCTGCACGTCGCCTATTTCTTCCGGTGCTGCTCCGCCTGCGGCTTCTTCGTTAGCCTTTTCGTTGGCCTGCAAAATTTCCTTATCAGCCATGCCACATCCTCCAATGCTGCAAGACTTACTGTCTTTGCTTACAGTTTACTATCTTTTATATTATAACATACCTGTACGTTAAATACCACGCCGCAGGTTTTAAAACCTGCATAAAAATAAAATGGCACGGCCGTAAAGGGCAATGCCATAATAAAACTAAATGCTGTTTTTAACTGCTTCCGCCATGTTCTCCGGTTCAATAACTTCTTTATGCAGAACCGGCATATTTTCAAGCTGAAGCATTTTTTCCGGCACAGGCACGCCGGTAAGCTCGTGCAGTTTATGCAAAGCGTCAAAAGAATGTAATTCTTCGCCGCCGTTTTTAACCGCTTCATAAACGCTGCCACTGAATTTATACGGGCTTGCGGTTGAAACGACAACTGCATATCTGTCATCGCTTGTTACAAGGCGGTATTTTTCGCATGCTCTCCATGCAACGGCGGTATGCGGGTCAAGCAGGTATTTGCTGTCGTTGTAAACACGTCTGATGGTTTCAGCCGTTTCCTGCTCGTCCACCCACGCACCAAAGAAAGCAGAAGTAATTTTTTTGTGTATTTTTTCGCCTACGTTGTATACGCCTTCGGTGTTAAGCTGCTGCATCCATTCCGTTACTTTTTCGGAATCTTCGTCGGTTACGCTGTACAGCAGGCGTTCCAGATTGCTGGAAACCAGTATATCCATAGACGGCGAAATGGTCTTTTTAAATTCACGGCGTTTGTCATAAATGCCGGTATTGATGAAATCGGTAAGTACATTATTGCTGTTGGACGCACAAATAAATTTGTGTACCGGCAAACCCATCATTTTAGCATAATAGCCTGCCAGAATGTCGCCGAAGTTGCCTGTCGGTACGGCAAAGTTAATTTCGTCACCGGCTTTAATGCGCCCTGCTGCTACTGCGTCGCTGTATGCGCTGAAATAATAAACAATCTGCGGTACAAGGCGGCCCCAGTTAATGGAGTTGGCAGAGCTTAAAGCGCAGCCCTGAGCAGCAATTTCTTCGTTTAAACCGGCATCGGCAAAAATTTGTTTTACGCCGGTCTGGGCGTCGTCAAAATTGCCTTTAACGGCAAATACATGCACATTTTTGCCGGCCTGCGTTACCATCTGCTGTTTCTGAATATCGCTTACGCCGCTTTCGGGGTAGAATACAATTATTTCCGTGCCGTCAACATCGGCAAAGCCTTCCAGTGCAGCCTTGCCGGTATCACCGGAAGTTGCGGTTAAAATAACTATTTTATGCTGCTCACCCGTTTTGGCAATTGCCTTGGTTAAAAGCAGCGGCAAAATCTGAAGCGCCATATCTTTAAAAGCAGACGTAGGCCCATGCCACAATTCAAGTGCGTCTGTGTTGTCGTTAACCTGCACAACAGGTGCCGGGCAGCTGCCGAATTTAGCTGCGTCATAAGCTCTGGCAGCGGCATCTGCAAGTTCTTCTTCGGAATAATCCGTTAAGAACAGCGAAATAATTTTTACCGCACGCTCCTGGTAGCTTAAATTATGCAAAGCAATAATATCTTCAAGCGGAACCGCTACAAATTTCTGAGGCACAAAAAGCCCGCCGTCATCTGCCATGCCGCGCGTTATGGCGTGGGCACTGCAAACAAGGTCGGTTTTGCCGCGTGTACTTAAAAATAACATAAAAGCCATCCTTTCATCTTTCCATGGAGTCATAATAGCATATTTATGTACTTTGGGCAAGTATTTACACGTTCAGGAATGAATAATGTTTACTACAACTGCACCTGTTGCCTTCACCAAATCGTCAGGGTTTAAAAAAATCTGCATACCGCGCAGCCCTGCGCTAATGGCAATTTTGTCCCACAAAATGCAGGTTTCGTCAAGGTAAACCGGGTAATTCTTTTTCGCGCCAAGCGGAGAGCATCCGCCGCGGATATATCCTGTCAGCGGCAGCACTTCTTTTAAATGAACCATCTCTGCCCTTTTGTTGCCGCTTGCTTTGGCAAGAGCCTTTAAATCAAGTTCGCCGTTGCCGGGAATAACCGCAAAAACCGGGCCTGTCTTGTCGCCGCGTACAACAAGGGTTTTAAAAACCTGTTCCGGCGGCAGCCCAACTTCCTGGGCAACGTGAACGGCATCAAGATGTTCTTCATCCACCGCGTATTCAATCAGAGTGTATTCTATTTTCTTTTCGTCCAAAATGCGTGCAGCATTGGTTTTTTTCTGCTTCGGCATTGCTTATCGCCTCCATTTGTATGGTATTACATGCCTTTATTTGTTATAATAACATCATAAACATATAAACGCAAACCGGAGAGATGCAAAGTGCTGATAAAATTTGCCTGCGCCCAGCCGGAAATTACCGCGGGGCGGCCAGACCTTAATACACAAAAAATTATAAATTTAATTAAAGAAGCTGCTGTTAAAAAAGCAGACATTTTATTATTGCCGGAACTTGCCGTACCGGGCTATTTAATCGGCGATTTATGGGAACAGAAATCTTTTCTGGAGGACTGCGAAGCCTTTGGCGAAGAAATTATAAACGCTACTGCCGATTATGATATCTGCGTTATTTTCGGCAACATTGCCATTGACAGAATCAAAGTTAACGAGGACGGGCGCGTGCGCAAATACAACGCCGCTTTTGCTGCTTACCGCGGCAAAGCCCTTGGCAACGGCAAACTGCCCTATAACTGCATTATTAAGCACTCGCTGCCCAATTACCGTGAATTTGACGACAGCCGCTATTTTTACAGCCTTGCGCAGCTGGCGGCAGAACTTGAAACCACGCCGCAGCAGCTTGCACATCCCGTTGAAGTGGAAATAAAGGGGCAAAAAATCAAGCTCGGCATTATGCTTTGTGAGGACGGCTGGACGGAAAACTATCATTTCAGCACACCTTCGGCACTTGCCGAAAACGGTTCGGATATTTTGTGCAACCTCTCCTGCTCTCCGTTTACCTTAAATAAAAACGCTAAGCGTCACCGCTTATTTTTCGCACAGGCGCAAAAACTTGCACTGCCTCTGGCTTACTGCAACAACACGGGGATTCAAAACAACGGCAAAAATATTTTTACTTATGACGGATGCAGCTGCGTTTACAATAACAACGGCAATTTAACTGCCGAAGCGGATGCTTTTAAAGAAAGCCTGCTGTACTTTTATTTTGATACTGCAGATAAAACAGTTAAGGCAGATTCGCAGCCCGTTGCTGCTGCCAAAGACGATACTGCTGATATTTATAAAGCTGTACGCTATGGCACGCAAAAATTTTTGCAGCAGCTTGGCATAACAAAAATGGTGGTTGGCCTTTCAGGCGGCATCGATTCTGCCGTTACGGCTGCGCTTTACACCGATATTTTAGGCCCGCAAAACGTGCTTTTGGTTAACATGCCCGGGCGTTACAATTCTGGCCTTACCAAAGATATGGCGCTTAAAACCGCGCAGGCACTTAAAACAAACTACATGGTAGTGCCCATTACCGAAAGCGTTAAACATACATACAGCCAGCTTACGCAAATAAGTGTAGAAGCGTATTACAGCAACAGCACCTTTAATTTAAGCGTTACCCCTTACGTTATGGAAAACATACAGGCCCGCGACCGCGGTGCGCGCATTCTTGCAGGCGCGGCAGCAGCTTTCGGCGGCGCGTTTTCGTGCAACTCAAACAAAACGGAAATCACCATCGGCTATGCCACCTTTTACGGCGATATCTGCGGCGCAGTAGCCCCTATCGGCGATTTGTGGAAGCATGCTGTTTACGCCATAGGGCGTTACCTTAACGAACACGTATTTAAAAAAGCCGTAATACCGGAAGAAATTTTTACCATGCGCCCTAGTGCGGAGCTTTCACCCGAGCAAACTGTCGGCAACGGCGGCGACCCGCTGGTTTACCCCTACCACGACAAACTGTTTGCCATGTTTGTGGAAAGCTGGCAAAAAATTTCACCAGCCGATATTTTGCGCTGGTATGCCGAAGGAACATTGGCTGAACACTTAAACTGCCCGCCGGAAATTATAACTGCCACCTTTAAAAACGCCGGCGAATTTATTGCCGACCTTGAACGCTGGTGGAAATTATTCTGCGGGCTTGCAGTTGCCAAACGCATTCAGGCGCCGCCTGTCATCAGCATTACGCGCCGCGCCTTTGGCTACGACCACCGCGAAGCACAGCTTCCGGCATATTTTTCACGAGAATACTACAAATTAAAAAACGAACTTCTAAAAAAATAAGAGGGCTTCTGCCCTCTTTTTTTACGCAAAAGGCTGCCTGCATTAACTGACAGCCTTAATTTTTTTATAACATTTTTCTAAATCAGTCCGGATATCTTTCCGGGAAAAATACACGCAGCACTTCTTCATCCTGCGCTTTGCCGATACAAGTGCCAATCAGGAACAAAATCAGCGAAACGCCAATGCCGATAACAATCTGGTGCAAATCAAAAACTTTAATCTGCAATGCCATACATACGCAGTAGCTTACAACGCCGCCCAGCATTGCCAGTATTGCGCCCATACGGTTGGCCTTAGGCCAGAACAGCCCAAACAGTAGCACCCAGAAAAACGCCGTTTCCAAACCGCCAAAGGCAAACATATTTATCTGCCAGATTACGCTTGGCGGGGCAATAGCCACAACATACACAATTAAGCCAAGCACAACGGTTGCCAGCATACTGAGCCTTTTTATTTTATCATTGCTAACTTCAACATTGCGTTTTTCCATTTCGCGCATGTACACATCTTTAATGATTGAAGAAGAAGAAGAAAGCAAAAGCGAAGAAACCGTCGATACCGTTGCCGCAATAGGCCCTATAATGGTAATGCCTGCCCAAAGAGGCCCCATTGTTTTTACAATCGTCAGCGGGGTAATATTATCAACGCTGTTTCCGTATGCCGCCAAAGTGTCGGTTAAAATACCTTTGGAAAGTACGCCAATCCAGGTTGCTACAAGCGTCATGGCGCCAATGGTAATAGTGCCTATCAGCATGGCGTTATGCAGCGCTTTGGTGTTTTTATAGCTTATGCCGCGCACAACGGACTGCGGCAAAGCCAGCGTACAAATGCCAACCAGCAGCCACTGGCTGATATAAAGCGACATAGGCATTTTGCCCTGCGAAAGCGGCTCAAGCATATCATGATGATTGGTATTAATGTAATTCATAATATTATCGTAGCCTCCGCCTGCGCTGAGCATGGAACTGAACAAAATTCCCAGCCCTACAAGCATGGCAACAGCGCAAATGGCATCGGTAATGGCAACGCCCTTAAAACCGCCAACGGTAGTGTAAAAAACTACAATCAGCCCAAAAAGGCTCAGGCCTGTAAGATACGAAAAACCGGTAACGGCTTCAAACAATTTTGCCGCGCCTACAAACTGCGCCACCATTGTGCCGCAGAAAAACATTACAATAAACAGCGCCGACATATTGGCAAGAAAATCAGACTGATAACGCCTGCGGATAACGTCTATAACCGTAATGGCATTAATTTTACGCGAAATAAGCGCAATTTTTTTGCCGAAAACACCCAAAACCAAAAATACAACAACAACCTGCACAATGGCCATATACAGCCAGCCATAGCCAACCAGCCATGCCATGCCCGGCCCGCCAACAAACGTGCTTACAGAACTGTACGTTGCCACAGTTGTCATGGCAAGAACAAAACCGCCCAGGCTGTAGCCGCCGATAAAATAATCGCGCGCAAAATTTGTGCTGCGCTCTTTGCGCGAAGCATACTGAATGTAAAAACTTACGCCAAGCATAAACATTAAAAAGCAGAAAACAGGAAGAAGATTAACCCAGTTGCCCATATTATTTTTCCTCCCCGTCTTCCAAGTCAAAATCCTTAAAGACAAACCGAACCAGCACCCAGCAAACAAAAACCGCAAAAAGCCAGGTACCTATGCAGCCGCCGATAACCCAGATGGGTGTATGGAAAAATTCAACCGTTGAATTTTCCAGCCCAAAGCCTGCCGCATACCAAAACAAAATTACAAGTGCGAGTGCTATCCATGTAGCCTTGGCTTCACGGTTAGCCTGAACAAATTTTTCACTGCGTTTCATAATACGCTCCTTCTGGCGTCGCCACAGATGTTGCCGCGCCGTTTATTAGGCCTAAGCCTCTCCATATTGTACCATATTTTCAGAATAAACCAACACCTTAAAAATGAAAAGTTTTATGTTTTTATTATTTTTAAGTGTTATAATATAAAAGATGTTATATCACACGGAGGTAAAATATGATTAACGAAGAACGTCTTTTAAATGAATTTATTGAACTTGTCAGCGTTCCCTGCCCCAGCCTTGACGAAAAAGCGGAAGCTGATTTAATTGTAAAAAAACTGGCTGAACTTGGCATTAAAGCCGAAATTGACGACGCCGGCAAAAAAGCAGGCGCCACCACCGGCAATGTATGGGCTTTTATTCCTTCAAACCTGGATTACAAAGTGCCCGGCCTGATGTTTGAAGCACATATGGATTCCGTTGCTCCCACTACCGGCACCAAAGTTGTACGCAAAGACGGCGTGCTGTATTCCGACGGCACAACCACACTCGGCGGCGACGATAAAGTAGGCATTGCCGCAAGCCTCGAAGCAGTAAAAGTAATCCTCGAAAACAAACTGCCCCATGGCGATATTCAGCTGTGCTTCACTATCGGCGAAGAAATAGGCAGTATCGGCGTAAGATATATGGACCCTTCATGGATTAAAGCCGATATCGGTTACTGCCTTGATGAAGGTTTTGAACCCGGCCTTGTAAACAACGCCGCACCGCGCGCCGTAAAACTGTTTGTAAAAGTTATTGGCAAAGCTGCCCATGCAGGAGTAGAACCAGAAAAAGGCATTAACGCCATTATGCTGGCCGCCAAAGCCTTAACTGCCCTGCCCGCTTACGGACGTTTGGACGAAGAAACCACGCTCAGCGTCGGTAAAATTGAAGGCGGCCTTGCCAGCAACATTGTTGCACCCAATGCCGAATTTGTTATTGATATGCGCTGCCTGAACCCGGAAAAGCTTGACGTTTTAATTAACGATACCAAAAAAACTCTTACCGAAGCTGTTGAAGCAGGCGGCGGACAAATTGAAATCAACGTTGAAGAAGGCTCGCCTGCAATGCGCATCAGCGAAGATGACCTCGGCGTTGTATTTGTAAAGGAAGCAACCAAAAAACTCGGACTGCCGTTTAAACTGTTCAGCAGCGGCGGCTGCACCGACGGCAACTACCTGTGCGGCATGGGCCTGCCCTGCGTTGCGCTTTCCACTGGTATGGATAAAATCCACTCTACCGAAGAATGCTTAAAAGAAAAAGACCTGTACAATCTTGCGCGCCTCGTTTTGGAAATCATCAGCGCAGCAGCTAAAAAAGAATAATTAATTTGTAAAAAGCCAAACAAAAACTGCATTTCAAAAGTTTTGCAATAACTTTCGGAATGCAGTTTTTTTATTGCTTATTTTGCTTTTGGGTTAACTATAATTGATACCGAAGGCTGGCTCATATTAAACAAATTAGCTAAAAACATCTGGCTCAGCCCTTCTTCATGGTACAAACGGTAAATTTCTTTATTCCGTTCTGTACGGGTTTTAAATGAATTCATTTTAATTTGTTCAGTACTTATTTCAAAACCATAATCACGCACTACAATAATTTTACGGCTGCCGTTTTCATTTTTTATCTTAATTTCCCATGAAGGCATACCACTTTTGCTGCGCTGATTATATAAGCAATATTCTATACTGCCGTTGCCGGCAATATCTTTTAATATTTCGTTACTTAATGTAAAAGCGGGCATAATTCAGCTCCTTTAAATTTAGGTTTAAAATTTAACTCTATTGCATGATATTAAAATATTTTTAAAACAAAATGGAGCACTGCTCCCTTTTGTTAATTAATTAAAATGTCCAGCGTACACCGGCGTTAATCTGATACGTTTCGTCGTTGTCGTTGCCGAAGGATTTTTCAAAATCCATAAACGCATAGCTGTTATTGCCCAGCGCCGCTGCAAAACCAAAGCCAATGTCATACCAGGTGCCTTCGTTTTCGTATTCTTCACGCAAGGTGCCGGTAATATCCGTCGCCGTTATATCCTGGTCGCCTAAAAATTCATGCAGTAAATCAGCTTTTACATACACGGTACTGCGCTCGTCAACGTCACGCCCAAGGCGGAAACCTGCACGGCCGATTAAGCTGTTGATACCGTCAAGCGTTACATCCGTATTTTGACTTGTAGTATAACTTGCGCCAGTTACGCGCGCTAATTGCAGCTGTGCCTGCGGTTCAAAGTACCAGTTGTTACCGATATCCTTTTTGCGTCCGTATTCCGCGCTTACGCTGAATACATTATTGCTGTAATCGCCGGTAATCTTTTCACCGGTACTGCGCGCCATAATGTCAAACTCATTCTCCAGATGACCCCATTTGGCAACGTAATCAGCATAATGCCCTTTGTCGCCCATCCATGTGTCATAAAGCCACAAGCCGTAGCGTTTTACATCGCCGTCGCCTGCAATACCGCTGTATTCTGCTTTGCCATCCATGTAGTCAATGGCAAAACCAACGCGGCGTTCACCGTTATCGCATTCCTGTTTTTCATCATAACCCATTTCATACATGGTATTCTGGCTTCTAAAAGCATCGTCCTTGCCAATTCTGTCGTGACGGATACGCACCCACATACCCTGTTCATCTTCCGGGCTAATATAGCGTGCTTCACCAAGGCGTTTGTTCAATCTATCCATATAAATGGCGTTATTATAATTTACCTTGCTCATGTTGATGATGGTTTTGCCTGCGTCAGACTCTTGCTGTTCTTTAGCACCGGTAATAATCCAGTTAACAGCGTCACGGTCGCCAACCAGCGCATTTTCAACAAAATCATTGCCCGGTTTATCTACGCCTTGCCCATCACCATTACCATTATATTTTTCATTTTCGGCATCAGCCTTATCAAAATCTTCTTTTTCTACTTTGTATTTTACATCAAATACACCGCCATCGCGTGTATACGCGCTGATACCGCTGTTATTTACATCAGGCACATCGTTGACGCTGTCAATGCCAACCGTTGCAAAACGAAGCGGATTATCTTTGCTAATGTTCTCCAACCCGCCGGTTATGCCGCCAACAATGTTAATGGTCTGCCTGCCGGTGTTTTTACCGATATACAGCATATCGCTCTTTGAATGGTCTTCGGAATTTAACAGCATATTAAAAGTGCCGTTGCCGTTTAAGTTGCGGATTGTTACGGAATTATTTTCGTCCTGCGACAAATCCACAAACCCGCCTTCTGCGCCGAAATCAAGTTTCGTTACAAAATTTTGCCCGCGCGCTGTCCATGCCGAATTATTCAGCGTCATGTTCACAGTGCCGCCGTCAGTTACAGCAACATTAAATTCTTCCGGACGGAATACCATATCTTTTAAAGTTGCATCGGCGTAGTCATCAACACGCCCTTCATAAGTTGCGTTATTTAAAGTTAAATCAATTACACCGTCATTACCTGCCAGCACATCGCCTTTAAAATCAGCATAATCAACGCTGTTAATAGTAATTTTGCCGCCAGTTGCGTCACTGTTATCAATGCCGCGCCCGGCGATAATATCGCCATAAACGCCTGCCGCATTATCCAATGTAATTTCAGAATTACGCAAAGCACGGATAGCTGCAATAGTGCGCACGTCTTGTTTATCGGCGTGGTAAATTTCATCACCTTGGGAATTGATATAAGAATTTACTTCAAAATTTATTTTAGCATTACCGTCATCAGATTCACCGGAAACAGCGTCTGTTTTATCGGAATAAATTGCTACTGATTGAGAATCAAAAACTTCATCTTTCTTGAAATTAATCTTACTGCTATCATAAGCAATTATATTACCATTAAAAATAGTATCTTTTGCGCTAATATTAACATTTGATGTACCTGTACTTTTTACTGCTGTTATAGCAAAATCAACCGGCATTGATGTACCAAATTCCAATTGATTAGTTAAAATGTTTACTTTACTATTATCTCCAGCATCAATAAAATTCTCAACATTAATAACATTAACCATAGAATCAGCAATATTAACATTATTAATATTTACTTCACTCCCTTCACCTCTGCCATAAATTCCATAAAGCCCATCTTGAAAATTTATTTCTTTCGAATTTAAATTAACATTTGAATTATCATATGCCAAAACAGCATAATTTTGACTTACCATATCAGCCTTTGTACCGGAAATAACTATTTTACTGTTATCTATTCCCCAAATGCCATAAGTAATTTCTGACATAAGAAGATTATTAGTATTTATGCTAACTTCCGCATCATTATATGCACGAACACCAGAATTCATATCATGAAAAGAAGTCTGATTATTAATTATTTTAACAATACCATAATTATTCATAATACCTGTATAAAAATTATCTAAAATAAAATTTGTATTATTTAATGTAATTGTGGTTTTTTTATCATCAACATTCCTAGTAAATATACCATATTTACTAGAATTCCCAACACCTGTTATAGTACCTCCTGAAGTATATGCATCACCAGAAATAAATTTACCTTGATATTCTTGATATTCTTCGTTTCTAATTATACATTGTTGACCTGTCATTGAATAAAGATTAAAATTAACTGTATAATCATCTGGCATAGTTAAACTTTCATTAGCCATTATACAACGACCACCAAATCCTTGATAAATATCTTCCCAATTTAAAAGGTTATCAGTTCCTAACTCTGTTACTCCATGTCCAGCTGGAAATAATCCTTTGGATGCATATTTGAAAACATATTGTTTCTTAGCATCATCCCAATTAATTGTAAAATCAAAATCAGCAGAAGCTGGTGAACAATACTCAAATAATGAAACTGATTGTAATAATATAGCAGCAATCATTGCTTTCCTTAATTTTTTCATAAACTTCACACTCTCTTTCAAAATCAGATTACTAAAATTATATCATAGTCTTCCCCCCTGATAAGACTACTACCATAGAAATGGCATTTACTTTTTCAGGTCTTGTGGTAACTTTATAACTACCGCAGTTGGGTTCTGCTCTCGCTGTCCGCAATGTAAGCAGTTCGCAATGCTATACTACGTTTATTTAGTTTGGCCTGTGTAAAGAACAAGGAGAAAAAATAAGGGCGCACCCAAAGGGTGCGCCTTCTTATTTTTTCTTTATGCCAAGTTTTATCAGCCAAGGGCTTGTTTGCCCCAAAATTTACTTTTGTGCTTTACCGTTTGTTTTATTTGCTGATTTGCTTTTGCGTTTTAAGTAAAATAAAAAACCGAACGCCCTCACTTTTTTGTGTTGACATTCGGTTTTACTTTTGATGTTTTATTTTTAATTACCGGGTTTTATGTTATTTGACTTTTTGGTTTTGTTTGTTATAATAATTATAGAAATGCAAATGGCTGCCAATAGACGGTTAGCCCAAGAATTTAGTTATTGTTTAAGAAATAACCGCTTCATTGGTCGTGAGGGCGGTTATTTCTGTTTATTAGAATGGTTACAACCAATCATATATCCGACGCTAAATATCGTTGCGGTGTAGCCTATAAAGGCCATCATCGTTAAAATATCCACGCGGATCACCTTCTTCAACAGGAATTTTCTGTTATTTTCATAGCAGAATTTCTATATCATCGAAGGGTCACAGTCCCTCCGTTGGAGGGCTAACCGCCTACCGTTATGGCAGCACATTTGCTTTATTATTCTAACAGAAAATTATAAACCTGTAAAGATAGCAAACAGGCTTTCACCTGAATGTTCAGGTAAAAGCCTGTTTTTTTATGTTTGCTTGTTTTACATCAAATTATTTAACTGCTTCGGCGCAGCGTGCACACAGGGTTGGGTGTTCTGCGTCCTGGCCAACGGTATCGCTGTAAATCCAGCAGCGTTCGCATTTATGGCCTTCGGCAGCTTTAACGGCAACTTTCAAATCTTCACGGGTTGTTGCTTCGCCTGCTTCACCAACGCCTTCATGCAGTTCTGCCTGAGATACGATTAAGAGTGCAGGCAAATCTTTTTCTACGGATTTGAGCACTGCAAGCGCTTCGCCTTCGGCATAAAGTTCAACTTTGGCATCAAGGGAATGGCCAATGGTTTTGGCTTTGCGTGCAACTTCCAGAACTCTGGTAATTTCACTGCGGATGCCGATGAAATCTTCCCATTTCTTTTCCAGAGCCGGGTCGATGTATTCTTCTTTAACTTCCGGCCAGGGCATCATCAGTACGGATTCCGGCATATCGGAGGTTTTCTTCATGAACTGCCATACTTCTTCCATGGTAAAGCTCAGTACCGGAGCCAGCATTACAACCAAATCAACCATAATTTCATACATGGCAGTCTGGGCGCTGCGGCGTTCAATGCTGTCTGCTTTGTAAGCGTACAGTCTGTCTTTCAGAATATCCAGATAGTAACTGCTCATTTCTACGGTGCAGAAGTTATGAATTGCATGGTACAGTACATGGAAATCGTAATCTTCGTAAGCCTGCTGTACTTCTTTTTTCAGCAACTGCATGTGCATAAGTGCCCAGCGGTCAAGCTCCTGCATCCGTTCAAACGGTACTTTGTCTTTTTCGTAGTCAAAGTCGTTGGTGTTGCCCAAAATGTAACGGATTGTGTTGCGGATTTTGCGGTATACTTCGGAAAGCTGTTTCAAAATATCTTTGGAGATACGGATATCAGCTTTGTAATCGCTGGAAGCAGCCCATAGGCGGATAATGTCTGCGCCGTATTGTTTGATAACGTCCTGCGGAGCAACAGTGTTGCCTACGGATTTGGACATTTTGCGGCCTTCGCCGTCAACAACATAACCGTGGGTTAAAACGGATTTATACGGAGCGTGGCCGGTGGTGGCAACGCTGGTTAAAAGCGAGGACTGGAACCAGCCGCGGTGCTGGTCGCTGCCTTCAAGGTACATATCAACAGGCCAGCTGAGTTCCGGGCGTACTTTGGCAACAGCTGCATGAGAAGAACCGCTGTCGAACCAAACGTCCATAATGTCGCTTTCTTTGGTAAAGTGTTTGCCGCCGCAGTGCGGGCAGGTAGTGCCTTCCGGCAGAATTTCTTCGGCTTCATGTTTCCACCATGCGTCGGAGCCTTCTTTTTTGAACAAATCGGCAACGGCATTAATGGTTTCGTCGGTAATCATCGGTTTGCCGCATTCTTCGCAGTAGAACGCCGGAATAGGAACGCCCCATACGCGCTGACGCGAAATGCACCAGTCATTGCGGTCGGCAACCATGTTATGGATACGGCTTTCGCCCCAAGACGGAATCCATTTAACTTCGTTGGCAATGGCAGCAAGCGCATCATCACGGAAACCGTCGATAGATGCGAACCACTGCTCGGTTGCGCGGTAAATAATCGGGTTTTTGCAGCGCCAGCAGTGTGCGTACTGATGGCGGATGTTTTCCTTACCGAACAGCATGCCGAGTTCAGCAAGGTATTTTAAGATAGGAATGTTGGCATCAAATACAAACATGCCTTCAAACTGTTTTGCTTCTTTGGTAAATTTACCGGATTTATCTACCGGGCAGATAATCGGCAGATGATATTTAATACCGGTTTCAAAGTCGACATCGCCGTGGCCGGGAGCGGTATGTACGCAGCCGGTACCGGCATCAAGCGTTACATAGTCGGCAAGTACAACGATGGATTTGCGTTCAATGGTGTCGAACGGATGGCGGCATTCGGCAAATTCCATATCTTTGCCTTTGCAGGTGCCAAGCACGTTGCTCAAATCTTTCTTGCATACTTTGCCAACCTGTTCCAAAAGTTCTTTGGCAAGGAACAGAACTTCGCCTTCACATTCAACCCATGCATATTCAATATCAGGATGCAGGGCAACGGCAACGTTGGCAGGCATGGTCCACGGAGTGGTTGTCCAGATTACCATGTAGGCCGGTTTGCCTTTGGCTGCTTCAGGCATCATGCCGTTGTCTTTTACAATCGGCATTTTTACGTAAATAGCCGGAGTTTTCTGTTCAGCGTATTCAATTTCTGCTTCTGCCAGAGCGGTTTCGCAGTGCGGGCACCAGTAAACGGATTTCTGGCCTTTATAGATATAGCCTTTTTTAGCCATTTCGCCGAATACATGAATCTGTACGGCTTCGTAATCAGGCACAAGGGTTACATAGGGATGATCCCAGTCGCCCAAAACGCCAAGGCGTTTAAAATCGTTGCGCTGAATGTCAATCCACTGCAAAGCGTAGTTTTTGCATTCGTTGCGCAGTACCAGCGGGTCAAGCTCGTTGCGGTTCAGGCCAAGGTTTTTAATGGCAGCATGTTCAATCGGCATGCCGTGGGTATCCCAGCCGGGAACGTACGGAGTATCATAACCCTGGGTATATTTATATTTCATGATGATGTCTTTTAAAATTTTATTAAGAGCAGTGCCCATGTGAATTTGTCCGTTAGCATACGGAGGGCCGTCATGCAGAACAAATTTTTTGTGGCCTGCGTGCAGTTTTTGTTTCTTTTCGTAAATGTTGTTGTCATACCAGTATTTTAAAATTTCCGGTTCACGTTCCGGCAGTCCGGCACGCATAGGAAACTCTGTTTCCGGTAAGTTAAGCGTTTTGCTGTAATCCAATTTTTTACACCTCCAAAAAAATAAAGCCTCATCCCAAAGGGACGAGACTGTATAACCCGTGGTACCACCCTAATGACGCAGAATTTACGCGCCACTCTCAACGCCGTTAACGTGCGTTACCCCGTCCGTACTTACTGCTGTTTCTGTACGGAAGCTCCAAAGTGATTTTCACCGGCCTTCTGTCCTGTTCCGGCTTGCACTGTCCCGGAATCGCTGCGCTGCTTCGTGCCGGCTACTGTCTTTATCATAGCCTGTAAGAATATTTAAAAACACAATCATTATACAACACCGGCGAAAAACCGTCAATGTTTTTTGTAATACTTATACGAAAAAATTCCGTATCCTTCGCCTTTATGTAAATGCGACGTATCATTTAACAAAAAGATGCTGTGTTCCAGCCATTTGTTAATGCCAAGTACGGTTACGCTGCCCGGCAGGATATCGACGGAAAAGTTATATTTGTTTACTTCTTCAATATCAAAGCCAAGCCAGTAAAAAATAATGTTTTGAATAGTGCCCTTGTGCGCAACGATAATCAGGTTTTCTTTTTCCATATCAGCACAGGCTTTAATGCCTTCAACGCAGCGGTCATAAAATTCCTTGCGCGTTTCTCCGCCCGGATAGTTGCGATGATGCAGTTCTTTAAGCGTCGCTGCCGGACGGTAAATTGCCTTGGCTTCGCTTTCGGTCATTCCGGCGGCAAGGCCGTTGTTTTTTTCGCGCAGAAATGCGTGCTTTTCAACCTTATCGTCCATATGCAGGCGTGCGGCAATAATGGCAGCGCTTTCGGCAGCGCGTTTTAAATTGCTTGCCAAAATGCGGAATTTTTCGCTGCGCCCTTTAAAATCCAGTGCCAGTTTTTCCGCAAGTGCTTCCAGCTGCCTGCGCCCGGCTTCGGTAAGGTCAGAATCAGTCCATCCGCCCGTTAAATGCTCAGTATGATGTGTTGCTTCTCCGTGCCTCACAAGGATTATCATAATCGTTCCGCCTATTCTTCAGTATTTTTATCAAAGCTCTTTAAAAGTTCAAGCTGTGATTCCAGCAAATTTATCATGTGCTGGCGGTGTACATTGGCTTTTTTTACCTGGTCATCAAAACTGTTTTTGGCAAGCGCTGCTTTGTTTTCAGCGTCAAACATCAGCTTGCGTGCCCTTGCGTCAGCATCGCCAACTGTTTTTTCTGCCTGCATGCGTGCTTTGCCAAGGGTTTCAACGGCGTCTTCCCGTGCTTTATCAATAATATTTTTACAGGATTCTTCCGATTTTACCTTTAATTTTGCCACTTCAACTTCGGCGGCAATACGCATTTTATTAACAAACTGCTGCGTGTCTGCTTTCAGCTTGTTCATTTCGGCTTCGGTATCGTTGCGCAGTTTATCCGCTTCGGCATTGGCTTCGTTGCGTACTTTTTCGGCATAGCTGTCGGCTTCGGCCTTAGCCTGCGCTGCGGCAGTACCGGCTTCGTTTAGCAGTCGGTCCGCCTCGTTTTTGGCATCTGTTTTCATGCCTTCGCATTTGGCAGTGGTTTCGTCAAGCAAAACCTGTGCTTTCTTTTCGCTTGTTTTTTTAACTTCGTCCGCCGTTTCCTGCGCCACAACCAAAGTGTTCTGCATGGTTGCTTCCATTTGCTGGTAATATTCCAGCTTGGCGCTGACGCGTTCAACTGTTTCTTTCAGTTCGATATTATCCTGATACAGACGCTCAAAATCTTTTACAACCTGCGCAAAAAACTTGTCTACTTCTTCGGTTTCATAACCGCGGAAGCCTTTGGTAAAGGTTTTATTTTTTAAATCGAGAGGTGTAAACATCTGCCTCTTTCCTCCAACATTAAATATAGCGTTTTAAAGTAATGCTCATGCGTCCTTTTTTGGTTGTACCGCGTATTTCGGCAACTTCTACACGCCCGCGGCTGCGGAAGGATATTACATCGCCTTCGTTTACGCTTTGCGATGGCTTTTTGGCTTCCTTCCAGTTTACACGTACATTAAGGCTTTTTATTTCATCGGCCATGCGCGAGCGGGAAACGCCATAACCTGCGGCGGCAACGGCGTCAAGCCTTAAATCGGCAACTGTGGCACTGATGATTTTTACTTTTTCTTCACGCTGGGCAAGGTTTTCGCACTGTATTTCGGTTATGGTAACCGGCGCGCTGCCAATCTGCGTAAGGTTGCTTTCGATGTAATTGGCAAAACTTTTATCGGCAACAAAATGCGCGCCTTCCGGTGTAATAACAATATCGCCCAAAATTTCGCGCTTGCAGCCCATGCCCATAAACGCACCCAGCACATCACGGTGCCCGATGGTGTAAAAACGTTTGTCCCATTTAACTTCAAAGCAGCTGATGCCGTAATCGGGTGCGCCCATAAAGTTTTCGTCTATAAATGCCGCTTTTACTCTTTCGGCATTGTTAAAACCGCCGTCAGCTTCAATTTTTATGTTTTCGTAGTTAGCGGCAACAATTTCCGCCACATTATAGCTGTGCGGGTCTAAAAAATCCGTTATGCGGAACTTTTTGCTTTTTCTTGCCCCTTCGGCAAGGTCAAGCAGTTTTGCTGCCAGTTCTTCATCGCCGCCGGCTTTAAAATAACGCAGTATTTTTTCTCTGTCTGCCATTTATTTGCCCTGCAGTTCCCTGCTGCGCTGCATTGCTGCCAGCACAGCGTCATATATGGCTGCCCTTACGCCGCGGTTTTCAAGCGCATGTATTCCGGCAATGGTTGTGCCGCCCGGTGATGTTACCTGGTCGCGCAAAACAGCCGGGTGCAGCCCCGTATCCAATACCATTTTGCCGCTGCCGGCAAAAGTCTGCGCCGCCAGTTTTATCGCCATGGCTCGCGGCAGGCCTGCGTTTACACCTGCGTCAGCCAGAGCGTCAATCATCATAAATACATATCCCGGCCCGCAGCCGCTTACTGCCGCAATAGCTTCTATGGCGCTTTCGGCAATAATTTCAATTTCGCCGCAGCTGCCAAAAACAGCTTTGGCAACGTCAAGCATTTCTTCGCTTACGTTTTCGTCAGGAGCAATGGCCGTCATGCCGCAGCCAATCGCCAGAGGGGTGTTGGGCATAACGCGGATAACAGCATGCCCGGGAACAAGTTTATGCAGCTTGTCAAGGTTAACGCTGCCCATAATGGAAAGCACCGTTGTATTTTGCGGAATTGCATCGGCAACTTCTTTAGTTATGGCCGCATCAGCCACCTGCGGTTTTACGGCAAGAATTACAAAGCCTGCCGTTTTAACCGCTTCCGCGTTGCAGCCGGTGGTATTAACTTTATAAGTTTTTTCAAGGTATTCGCGGCGCCCTGCCGAAGGATCGCTGATTATTATCATTTCAGGCTCGGCAATTTCCTTATGCAGCATGCCTTTTAAAATGGCTTCTGCCATCATGCCGCCGCCAATAAAAGCTATACGCCCTGTTTTATCAGTTATTTTTTCCAAGGCTGTCCCCCTCTTTCGTCATAAATATTATCATCTGCATTAATATCAACGTTTTTCGGCGCGCATACCAAAATATTATGGCCAATTTTTTTCATGCTGCCGCCCAAAGCATAAACAACGCCGCTGATAAAGTCGGTCATTCTTTTCATAACAACTTTATCGGTAGCTTCAAAATTAACAACTACCGGCTGGCTGCCGTTAAGGTAATCGGCAATTTTCTGCGAATCGTCAAACGATACCGGCTCCAGCACAATTACCTTAACCTGCTTTTGCGCCATTGGTATGGAAATGGTTTTTGACGCGGGCATAACAGTTGTTTTGCTTTTGAAAAACGATTTGCGCTCAGGTTCCGGTTCTGCCGGAGCAGCCGGTACTTCTCTTACCGGCGCTGCGCTTTTGCGTGAAAACAGGCTTTTTTTAGCCGGTTTTTCTTCCGGTTGTTCACTTGGGGTTTCTTCAATTATTTCATCGTCTTCTTCATACAATCCGAGAGCTTCCGAAATACGGTCCAATAATTTCATAAAATTATCACCTCAGGTTAAAATTTTAAACTGTAATCACGCTGCCCAAAAAGCGCCGTGCCTATGCGCACCATATTTGCGCCTTCTTCAATAGCAGTTTCGTAATCATGCGTCATGCCCATGGAAAGAATATCTATATCCGGGCGCTGCTGTTTCAGTTTGCAGTAAAGCTTGTAGCCTTCCGCAAACACCCAGCGTATATCTTCGGAATTTTCCGCCGCAGGCGCTATAACCATCAGCCCGCGCACGTGCAGGTTTTTAAAATTGTCAAGTTCGGGCACAACCGCTTCATAATCTTCCGGGCTGAACCCTGTTTTTTGTTCTTCGCGCGCAATGTTAACCTGCAAAAGTATTTCCTGAACTTTGCCCGCTTTGGCGGCTTCTTTATCGACAGCCTGCATTAAATGTACGCTGTCCGCCGATTCAATCATATCAAAAATGGCAACTGCCTGTTTGGCCTTATTGGTTTGCAGATGCCCTATTAAATGCCACCTGCCGCTGCCTTTGCCGACAATTTCACGTTTGGCTTTAGCTTCCTGCACACGGTTTTCACCGATTACCGGAACGCCAAGGTTAAAAGCGTCGGTAATTACCTCAGCCGGGTGATTTTTGGTTACTGCAACCAGAGTAACTTTATTGCCTGTAATTTTTTCTTCTGTGCGCCTTGCAAGCGCAGCATCTATTTTGGCTTGTACATTAATTAAATTTTCCTGTAACAATATAAAGACCCCCTAAAGGTTTTATATTCGCCGTTAATATAATTTATCCTTTTACTTTTTCCAAATAGTTACGCCCATGCGCCCTGTTTTGCCGTTTTCTGCGCGGTACGAAAAAAACAGCTCTTTATTGCACTGCGTGCAGACACCGGCATTATAAATATTTTGCGGCAGTAAACCGGCATCTAAAAGTGCAAGGCGATTCCATGACTGTAAATCTGCCATGTATCTGCCGTTTTCTTTTGCCGTAAAACATCCGGTATATTTTTTCCCGGCTTCATAAACTTTATCGTCAACTTCATAGCAGCATTGCCCAATGCTGGGGCCAATGCCTGCCAGAATATTTTCCGGTTTTGCTCCGAATGCTTCCTGCATTTTTGTTACGGTGCTTGCGGCAATACCGGCAACGGTTCCGCGCCAGCCTGCGTGTGCCAGCCCTATGCTGCCGCTGACCGGGTCAGCAAAAATAACCGGAACGCAGTCGGCAAAAAACAGCATAAGCGGCAGCTGCGGAAGGTTTGTTACCAGCGCGTCGGTATTTTTTACGGCATTACTGTATGCTTCGGCTCCTTTGCCCGCCAAGGCTTCATCTATAACGGCAACATTGCTGCCGTGCACCTGTTCGCAGCAGGTAAATTTACCGGCATCAAGGCCGAGCGCCGCTGCATAGGCCCGCCTGTTTTTTAAAACAAGCCCGGCTTCGTCGCCAACATGAAGGGCAAGGTTTAACCCGCCAGATATCAATGCGCTTTCGCCGTGCAGGCGGCAGCTGAACGCATTGCCGAAGCCCAGTGCATCAAATGCAGCAAAGCTGCCGTACCAGATATTTTTATTATTTTGCAACACGAATCCGTTCATTTTAATCCTCACAAACTCCGCAGCGTTTGCAGCCGTCAAAGCACATTGGCGTAAAGCGCTGCGCTTTGGCATTTTCCCATTCTTTTATCAAATAGGCTTCTTTAAAGCCCATATCCAAATGCTTCCACGGCAGCGGGCAGCCGGGTTCATATTCCGCACCGGCAAGATTTTCAATATCAAGCCCGCTGTTTTTAAATGCCTGTTTTAAGGGTACGCCTTCCGTAAAGGCCTGCAGTAAAAACTGCCCTGTTTTTCTGTTTCCGCGCGCCAGTGCAGCCTGCAAAACAGTTTCTTTTAAAGATTCCGTTAAAAGTTTTATATGCTTCTCTTTTTTAAAAGCTGTTTCCAGCATTTTAAAACGCTTTTTCAAAATATTGGTATTGCACAGCGGCGACCATTGGAACGGCGTAAACGGCTTGGGCACAAATGCGTTTACGGAAATAATTAAATCGCCTTTGTTACCTGCTTCATCCATTTTTTTACGGATGCGGCGCACCATTTCCGTCATTTCGTCAATATCGGCATCTTCTTCCTGCGGCAGCCCAATCATGTAATAAAGCTTTACGTTTTTCATGCCGCTGGCTGCGGCAAGCGTAACAGCTTTGTAAATGTCTTCTTCGGTAATGCCCTTATTAATAATATTGCGCATTTTTTCGCTGCCTGCTTCCGGCGCAACGGTCATTGTCTGCTGGCCGCTCTGCGCAAGAGCATCTGCAAGCAGGCTGTCCAAAGTATCCGCACGCAGCGATGCTACTGTAAACGGCACCTTATTTTGAATAAGCGCCGAAGTTAATTCGTGTATCTGCGGATAATCGGAAACCGCAGCACCCATTAAACCAACTTTTTCCGATACGGCAGGCCTGTTTAAAATTTTATCTAAAAGCAAATCATAATTTCTTGCACGCGGCTTGCGGAAACAGTACCCCGCCATGCAGAAACGGCAATGACGCCCACAGCCTCTGGCAACTTCGGCAATAAACATATTCTGAAATTCCGTTTCGGAAGTTAAAATTGCTGAAGTATTGGGATATTTGTCCAAGTCGTGCACCCAGCGCCGTTTAACAATTGCAGGCACACGGCTGTCATGCTCCATACCAGTAAAATTGCCGTCAGCGTCATATTGCGGCGTATAAAAACGCGGCACATACAAACCTTCAACCTGCGCCAGATTAAGCAGCAGTTCTTCTTTGCCAAGGCTCTGTTCTCTGCCTTTATAAACAACATCAAGCAAATCGTTAATTACTTCTTCGCCTTCGCCTATAACAAAAACATCGGCAACTTCTGCCAAAGGTTCAGGGTTAAAGGTTGCACACGGCCCGCCGATAACTATCAGCGGTTCTTTATCGCTGCGGTCTGCCGCACGCAATTTTATATTGCTCATTTGCAGCATGGCAAGCAAATTTGTATAGTCCATTTCAAAGGACATCATTACGCCGATAATTTCAAAATCAGCAAGCTGCCGCTGAGTTTCCATACTCATTAACGGCGTTTTGGTTCTTTTGTACTCGGCCAACGTTTTGCCGTCCGGCAGAAAAAAGCGTTCACAGGCCGTATCGCCGCGGCCGTTGATGATCTGATACAAAATGTGCATGCCTAAGTTTGACATGCCCACCTTATAACTGTTAGGGTACAAAAAAGCAAAGGCGCGCCTTGCCCCCGGTGCAAAGCACTGCGCGCCTGTTTCTTTTGCCAGTATTTCCTGAATTTTATTTTTTAATTCCCAAGTCAAAAGCAAAACCTCTTATTTTATAGCTTTTTCAATAGCATTAATTACTGTTTTTAAAACTTTAATTCTTGCATAATATTTGGAGTTGGCTTCAACTACCGTCCACGGTGCGTAATCCGTACTGGTGCGTATCAGCATTTCATTAACCGCCGCTTCATAAGCAGGCCACTTTTCACGGTTGCGCCAGTCTTCTTCGGTAATTTTCCACTCTTTGTCAGGGTCGTTTTCGCGCTCTTTAAAGCGTTTATACTGTTCGTCCTGGTCAATATGCAGCCAGAATTTACACAAAATAATACCGTGTTCAGCCCACTGCGCTTCGGTTTCGTTAATTTCACCATAAGCACGCTGCCATTCGGCATCTGTTGCAAAATGCTCAATGCGTTCAACCATTACACGCCCATACCATGTTCTGTCAAAAATGGCAATTTCACCAGCGCGCGGCATTTTAATCCAAAAACGCCACATATAGTGGAATTGTTTTTCAACCTGGTTCGGCGCCGCAACCGGGTTTACAGCATAGCCAAGCGGATCAAGCGCTCTTGCAAGGCGCTTAATGGCGCCGCCTTTGCCGCCTGCATCCCAGCCTTCAAACGCTACAATAAGCGAGCGCTGCGATTCGTATAAATCAAGCTGCAAAGATTTTAATTTTTCCCTGCATTTATCAAGCTGAACTTTATATTCTTCCTTGGTAAGCGATTTTGAAAGGTCTACCTTATCAAGAACATTATATAAAGCTACATGGCGCGGCGGCAGCACAATGCTGCGGCTTTGGGATTTTATTTCTGCCGCTGCCAGTGCGCTTTGCAGTGATTTTACCATGCTTTCTATAATTTGAATGGTTGCAAAGCGTTCGTCATCACCGGCAATTAAATGCCATGGTGCGTTTTCGGTATCAGTTTCGGCAAACATCTGCTCATAAGCATTAATAAAATTATCGTAGTCTTCGTCGTTATGCTCCTGAACATCCAGTTTTTTCCAGTTTTTTCCGTACACTTTATTCAGCTTTTCCATGTTTTCCTTTTGCTGCTTTTTAGAAACATGCACAAAGTATTTTAAAAGCACATAGCCGTCATCGGTAAGCTGCTTTTCAAACGCACGGATGTGTGAATAGGATGTATTGAGAAAATGCCCTACCTGGCTTTTATCCGAAACATTATGTTCATTTTTTAAAAAGTACCAGCTGCGGTGGTATACTACTATATTGCCGTAGCTCGGAAGCTGCTTCCAAAAGGATGTAAAAAACGGCTGTTTGCGCTGCTCGTCAGTCATTTTGGACGCGGAAAATACCCTGAAACCGCGGGAGTCCATTTTCTGCATCATTTCATTGATAATATCTGTGCGCATGGCTCCGCGCCAGCCTTCAACCAGCACTATTACAGGCACTTTTGCTGCGCGGCATTCCCTTTGCAGTTTACCGAGCAAATCGCCGTAATAATCCATTTTTTTATCATACTCTTTTTTATCCAGCTTTTGTTTTAAATCGAGTTTCTCAAGCATATTTACGCCTCTGTTCACTTTGATATTTTAATATGGCTCTTTATAAGGCCTTAATGCGCGCGGCTTGTCGAGTATTTCTGCCATTATAATACCTTCACGCAGCCTACGGCGGTTTATTTTGCCGTTAAAGAGCGCAGCTTTTTTCTGCGTGCGCGGCATGGCAAACACTGGTACAGCAGGCCGTTTTTTTAATGACGGCGGCGTTATAAATGCCGGTTCATTATACACTTTATAAGTTGGCTGCACCTTCGGCTGTTCAAAAACTTTTCCGCGCTGTTTTGCTTCCCGGTCTTTCGGAAACTCTACATACCAAGGCTTTTTACTTTCCCTGCCGGATGCGGGAGCTTCTTCTTTATATACAGTTTTATCCGTACTTTCGTTCTGGCTTTGCTGCGTGCCTGTAACGTCATAAGTTTCTCGGTTTTCCCGGCTGCTGTCCATATCCGGCAGCGGCGGGAAATGCCCCGTTCTGTTACGGCGTTTTTTGCGGTTCGATTTATCAATTACAACGGTAATTACAAAAATCAGCAGCGGCAAAAAGCCCATAAAATTTTCAAAGTCCATAGTAATCCCTCATTTATTTTTGAACGGGATTTTTATCTACTTCAACATCCTGTTCATTGCCGGCAATCATTTTGCGCATATCGGTATCTGCAATAATGTTGTTCATACGGTAATAATCCATAACGCCAAGGCGTCCTTTTTCCAGTGCTTCCGCAAGGGCGGCAGGCACTTTGGCTTCCGCTTCAACAACCTTGGCCTGCATTTCCTGAGTATAGGCTTTCATTTCCTGTTCTTTGGCCACAGCCATGGCACGGCGTTCTTCCGCACGGGCCTGGGCAATGCGTTTATCGGCTTCCGCCTGGTCGGTCTGCAATGCTGCGCCAATGTTGCGTCCTACGTCAACGTCGGCAATATCAATCGAAAGAATTTCAAAAGCAGTACCGGCATCAAGGCCTTTGGCAAGAACGGTACGCGAAATGTAATCCGGGTTTTCCAAAACATCAGTATGGCTTGCGGCAGAACCTACATTGGTTACAATGCCTTCGCCTACACGGGCAATAATTGTTGCTTCACCGGCACCGCCTACCAGCCTGTCGATATTGGCGCGCACGGTAACGCGGGCTTTAACTTTCAGTTCAATGCCGTTTTTGGCTACGGCAGAAACAACCGGGGTTTCAATTACTTCCGGGTTAACGCTCATCTGAACCGCTTCAAGCACATTGCGCCCTGCAAGGTCGATAGCGCAGGAACGTTCAAAGGTAAGAGGAATCTGCGCACGGTGCGCTGCAATTAATGCGTCGATAACGCGGTCTACGTTACCGCCTGCTAAATAGTGCGCTTCAAGCTGGTTTACGTTAACATTCATGCCTGCTTTATTGGCCTTAATTAACGGCAGCACAATCTGCGAAGCCGGTACGCGGCGCAGGCGCATGCCTATCAAATTAAAAATTCCTACGTTAACTCCGGCGGCAATGGCCGAAATCCATAATCCCAGCGGCACAAAATTAAAGAACAAAGCTATAACGGCGATAATTATAATTACGGATATTAAACCGCCGCTGAATAAAAAACTTAATAAAAAATCTGCCATTTACAACACTCCCCTACTCATATTTTTTAACAAGCAGCTTGCTGCCTTCAATCTTTACAACTTCAATTTCAGAATCTTTGTCTATGTAATCGCCGAAGCTGACAACGTCCACGCGTTCCCCGTCAATTAAAGCGGTTCCAGCGGGGCGCAGCGGCGCAATTACTTTACCTTTTTTGCCTAAATAACCGGAATAATCTGCCGCGCCGGTATAACCTTCGCTGTTTTTCTGCTTCTCGCGCAGCACAAAAGGATTCCAGCTTGACGATGACGGTATAAACCAGAACAGCAGCGCGCAAATTGCCGCAAGCACGGCAACAGTGCCGCCAACAATGCAAAACGCATCCCAGCCGCCGCCAAGGAAGAAAAAGAACCCTGCTATCAGCGATAATAAGCCGATTGCGCCAAGTATACCTCCGGGCACAACAATCTCCAGCCCGATTAAAACTACCCCGGCCACAAGCAGAACCGTATCAAGCGACATCCAATCACCTCCGCAAAGTATATATTATTATTATAACATACAACAAAAGCATACAGCAAAATTAAGCGTTTAAAAGTACAAAAATTATAAATTAAAATTTCTTCTTTCTGAAATTACAATTCAGGAAAAGCATTATTTAATATGGCGCTGCACACTTTTTCCTCCCACAAATACATGCCGCTGTAAGCACCTGCGTTTGCACTTTCCGGCCCGGGCATGCCGTTCATAATATAAATAAACCCATTTTTATGTTCCCGGTCTATAAACATGCCAGCCAGTAAACCGTAGGCTTCGGCAAAATGCCCGGACATTTCTATATCCCTGTCCGGCAGAAAACGGTCTTTATCAATGTTTTTTATATTCTGAATACCAAGCCCGAAGCAGTTCATTAGCCCGCCGTAAGTATCTCCGTTTGTTTTAGCTTCGTTTAAAGTCCAGTAAGGCTTAAACATTTCATCAATGCTTTTTTCCGTTAAAATGCGTTTTCCGTTATATTTGCCGTTATCAATAAGCATCTGCATCCATTTTTCCAGCCCGGCAAGGCTTATTCGCAAGCCGCCGTGCGGAAAAAATATTGTGGCATTGGTTCCCGTTATGTATTCATCGTAATTATATATGTTGTACAGATTATTTCCGTATATTTTTAACGCAGAATAATCGTCAACCTGCGCAATCCACGGACCGTTAGTATTCCAGACGCCGTATTCCTGCTTCTGATAAATCAGCCCAAAATCATTCAGCACGGCTTCGTTAAAATCAGTTATGTTAAAGCTGGCATCAATTCCCATAGGGTCAAAAATTGCCTGCTTCATATATTTATCAAACCGCGTCTGGGTAACTTTTTCTATAATAGTTCCCAAAATTCCGTAATCTAAATTTGTATAGCAGAAAAATTCGCCCGGTGCTTCACCATAAGGCGCATAATGCGCCCCGCCTTCATAAAACATCCCGTCCGGGCGGAATAATTCCTGTAAGCTGTATTTTGAAGGTATTGTATAAACTTCACCGTCGCGCAGCGAAGAAGTATGGCTTAACAGCATTTTAGAAGTTATCGGCGTATCAGGATAGTTTGGGTTGCGCAGCGTAAAGCCAAGGTAACGGCTTATATCTGCGTCCAAATCAATTTTACCCTGTTCGGCAAGCTGCATGTATGCAGCCGCAACAAAAACTTTGGAAAGAGAAGCAATGCGCAGCTTGGTATCACGCGTAAGCGGAAGGTTATTTTGGGGATTTTCGTTATCAATGTACCTGCTGCCCAAAGTCTTTTCATAAACCAACCGGCCGTTTTTAATAACCGCTGCACCAACACCAGGCATGCCGTTTTTGTTATCGTCAATTAATAATTGTAAATCAGTGTTCAGTTTGGCAAAGTTTTCATTTTCTGCCGCCGCGGCAGATGCCTTTAACTGGCAGGGCAAACAAATAATGCCGCAAATAATAAAAGCAGTTAAAAATATTATGTTTTTAAAATTTTTCATTCTTATTCCCCTGTCTTAAACAAAAAGTTAAAAACAATTATAACATTAAACCGCCTGCTTATAATACCTGTTTTTGGGCGCAAATATGGTATTTTTTGTGAATTTTAAAGAAAACAGCAAACAAACACGGCGTCAACTAAAACCAGAGAAAAATCTTAACGCAGCTTATTTCCTGCGCAATTAAACTATTGACAGCGATTTAAGAAAATATTATAATATCTTTCGTCAACAAAATTCCCCGATAGTTCAGCCGGTAGAACACCTGACTGTTAATCAGGGCGTCGTA